>Ga0222628_1000037_pt1 | contig 65700 bp, 67 predicted proteins | sample AntAcemetageno95_FD_179860 | JGI IMG/M metagenome (GOLD analysis project Ga0222628, IMG submission 179860) | Saline water microbial communities from Ace Lake, Antarctica - #95 | ecosystem: Environmental > Aquatic > Non-marine Saline and Alkaline > Saline | place: Antarctica: Ace Lake | collected...
TCGTTGTCAACAGGATCGCCGGTATACCGATATTTCTTGGTATTATGTGGCTTATGTTTAAGGCTATATTTGTTTTGAGTGAAAGGCCCATGGAATGGATTGAATATGCCCAAACAATTGTGGCCGCTTTTATTTCGGGGTTTTTGCCGGAAGGTAGTTTTATCCAGGGGCTTATAGTGGACGGTATGATAGGTGGGGTAGGGAGCGTGCTTGTCTTTGTTCCGATTATATTCATGCTTTTTCTTTGTATGTCTATATTGGAAGACTCAGGGTATATGGCAAGAATAGCCTTTATAGTCGATAAGTTCATGCATAAAATAGGTTTACATGGCAGAAGTTTTATACCTATGCTCTTAGGCTTTGGGTGTAACGTGCCTGCTATAATGGCAACAAGGGTGATAGAATCTAAAAAGGACAGGCTTACTACAATATTGATAAACCCTTTTATGAGCTGTGGCGCTAAACTTCCGATATATACCCTGCTTATAGGGGCTTTTTTTAGTAAAAGCATTTCAGGCAATGTGCTATTTTCATTATATCTGCTTGGATTTGTAATGGCTGTTCTTATGGCGAAGCTCTTGAGAAAGTTTGTATTTATAGGTGAAAGCGCGCCTTTTGTTATGGAGCTTCCACCGTATCGTATGCCCACAATAAGAGGCCTTTTTACGCATATGTGGGAAAGAGGCTGGTTGTATATAAAAAAAGCAGGGACAGTTATATTGCTCGGGTGCATTTTAATCTGGTCATTAAGCGCTCTTCCGCTTCACGCGCAAGGAGACCTCAGCAAGAGCTATATAGCCAGGGTAGGTAGATTTATAGAGCCTGTTATAAAGCCTCTTGGCTTTGATTGGAAGATCGGTACCGCGCTCATATCTGGTATAGTCGCGAAAGAGATAGTAGTGGGCACGTTAGGCGTATTGTATGGCGCGGAAGAGGGCGAGGATAATCGCCCCACAAGTCTGCGTAACGCGTTAAGAGAGGATAGATATCCTGACGGAAGAAGGGTATTTACTCCGCTAATAGCATACGCTCTTATGATATTCGTGTTGTTATATATACCCTGTCTTAGCACAGCGGCGGTTATAAGAAAAGAATCAGGCTCATGGGGTTGGATGTTTTTTAGTATAAGCTACTCAACGTTTTTAGCGTGGTTAGCCGCGTTTATAGTGTATCAGGGCGGCAGGTTGTTAGGGTTTTAGTATTGTTATATGTTAATCTTAAGGAAGGAGAATAATAAAATGGCTCGTTTAAAGAGATGTCTGATTATTATTGCCTTACTTTTTTCTTTTTTACCGATCAATGTTTACGCGGAAGTTAATGCCTGGAAGTGACAGGTTATATATGGAGGAACTTACCTGATTCCAAAAGAACGGAGATCAGGGAAGAGTATTTTGATTTTTATAAGTTGAACAGAGATAAATACAGCATAGCAAAAGGTGCTAAGATTTTAGATATTTATTACGACTCAGCTTATGACAAGATAAAAGATAGCGATGCTATGAGTCGCAAGGCAGATGCTTATTTTGAGGATCCTACTCTTTTGGTATTCGGCAGCATTGTAAGCGAAAAAACAAGAGATTGGGGCATTAAGCAGCTAGAAGTATGACAATAAGTAGTATGCTTTAGATGAAAATAACCAGGGAAAATTGAGTATTGTTCTGTTGCCTCTGGTTTTTTTCTTTTGTGTTGTTTTGAAACCGATTTTTTGCTATAATCCTAAAATCAGAATTAATTAAATAAGGTAGTGGATTATACATATAGTGCGCCTGTAGCTCAGTGGATTAGAGCACTAGTCTACGGAACTAGGTGTCACAGGTTCGAATCCTGTCAGGCGTGCCATTCTACTTCGCCAAGTAACTTTCGTGCTTGGCTTCGAAGAAATTAAGATTTTTTATTAAGCCTATGCAAGATATAATATATATGGGAGAAGCCCTTAAGCAGGCAAAGAGGGCATTTGATAGCAATGAGGTGCCTGTAGGTTGCGTAATCGTTTATAAAGACAGGATAATAGCACGTGCGCATAATCAGGTGGAGACCCTTAAAGATCCTACGGCTCATGCTGAGATGATAGCTATTACGCAGGCTGCCTCTGTAATGGGGAGTAAATGGTTGCAAGGGGTATCTGTCTATGTTACAATAGAGCCTTGCCAGATGTGTGCCGGAGCGCTTGTTCTTGCACGTATTAAAAGGCTTATATTTGGCGCGGATGACTCGAAAACAGGAGCATTCGGTTCTGTATGCGATATCCTAAAATCTAAGAATCTAAATCACAGTTTTGAAGTTACGCGCGGCATATTATATCAAGAGAGCTCTTTTATTATATCAGAATTTTTTAGAAAAAAACGTTAATCAGAAGAATTTATTATATAACTAGAATGGAGGGGTGGCTGAGCGGTTGAAAGCAGTCGCCTGCTAAGCGATTGTCCTGGCTAAAACTGGGACCCTGGGTTCAAATCCCAGCCCCTCCGCCATTTTTAACCTAATGTTACTTTACAACACAATATAATATGTCATATATAGTACTAGCAAGAAAATGGCGCCCACAATCATTTGATCAGATAGTAGGGCAGGAGCACATTACCACCACATTAAAGAATGCTATTAAGCAGGACCGTGTGGCGCATGCTTATCTTTTTTGCGGTCCAAGAGGCATAGGAAAGACCACTACAGCTCGTATCCTCGCGAAGGCCTTGAATTGCGAAAAAGGCCCCACGCCTTCTCCCTGCAACAAATGCGCTTCATGCAAAGAGATAACAGATTCAAAGAGCATGGATATTATTGAGATAGATGGCGCCTCTAATCGCGGAATAAACGAGATAAGAAATATCAAGGAAAATATAAAATTCTCCCCGCAAAGCGGGCAGTTTAAGATCTATATTATCGATGAAGTCCATATGCTTACGACGGAGGCGTTTAACGCGCTACTCAAGACATTAGAAGAGCCTCCGGCGCATGTAAAGTTTATATTCGCTACAACCGCCGCTTATAAGGTCATACCTACTATCCTTTCTCGTTGCCAACGCTTTAATTTTAGAAGGCTTTCTTCCGACGATATAGCCAAAAAATTAAAAGATATAGCAAAGAAAGAGAAGGTTAGCATTGATGAGGTAGCGTTATTAAACATAGTAAGGCAGTCAGCAGGCTCTATGAGGGATGCGGAGAGCCTAATGGATCAGCTTGCCACGTATTGCAAAAATAAGATTACAGCAGAGGAGACAAACAATATACTAGGCCTTGTTGAACAGGACAGGCTCTATCAGTTTGCCCAGCATATTATAGATAAAGATACGTCGTCTGCCATTAAATTTATCAGTAAGATAATGGATGAAGGAACTGACCCTAATCAATTTCTGATAAGCCTTGTGGAGTATTTCAGGAACGCGATGCTTGTCAAGGAGGGTAAGGCCTTGATCCCATTGCTTGAACTTACAAAGGATGAGGTGGATAGAATAGCCGTGCAGATAAAATCTCTTACACGGGAAGACATTCTATACATATTATATAGCATGATGAACGCGAGTAACAGCATGCGCCAATCTTCCATACCAAAGGTCTCACTGGAGCTTCTTGCTGTAAAGCTGAGCAGTAAGGAGTCAATAGTCTCTCTCGGCGAGATTATGAGTCGTTTAAATAGCCTTGAGAAGGTAAGCTCAGAGCCTGTAAAAGCAAGGCCTGTTATCGAAAAGCCTAAGAGTGCCGGTGATAATGATGTTCATGTTGTTGCTCAAGAGATGAATCCTATACCTACGGATGAGTCTAGGCCTGAGCTTTACCGAGTAAGAGAAGCGCTGCAATTGGTTATCAGGCAGATCAGGCAGGAGAAGATTTACATAGCTTCGTGCCTTGAAGAGGGAATGCTCGTTGATTTTAAGGGTAATATAATTACGCTTGGATTCCCTAAGAAGAACACATTTCATAAGGAGAGCCTTGAGAAGCAGCAGAATAAGGACATTATAGAGAATAGCTTTAGTAAAGCGCTTGGTTCCAAGGTTGCGGTTGAGTTTATCATTATAGAAGATGGCAAGCAATCGGCTGATAATACAAAATCAGAAAAGCCAAACCAGCCGAACCAAAATCCTTTAAAGAAAGCGCTTTCTGACCCGATCATAAAGAGCGCTTTGGATATCTTTGATGGCAATATCATGAAATTCATGTAGAATGAGACCTCGACTTAGAGAGTAAAGCGAACTAAGTCGCTGGTCGAATTTGCGCCGTAGGCGCATCAGCCTTCGGCTGATATCCTTAAGGAGCAAAGAGCGACGAAAGGATCTTAAAGCAAAGCAAATGGAAAAATATACTAAATCTATGTCCGGGCTTATACATGCATTTAAAAAGATGCCCGGAGTGGGCCCTAAAAGCGCGGAAAGAATGGCTTTCCACATATTAAGACTTCCTCACAGCGAGGCAAAGTCATTAGCATATTCCATATTAAAGGTCAAGGAATCTATAAAGTTCTGTAAATTATGCGGAAACCTTAGCGAGGAAGACCTATGTGGTATCTGTGATAATTCTCAAAGAGATAAGAGTATAATATGTGTTGTAGGGCAGCCAACTGATATAATTTCAATAGAGAAATCAGGGGCATATAGGGGCCTTTATCATGTACTTGGCGGGTCGCTCTCTCCTTTGGATGGCGTAGGGCCTGAGAATTTAAGGATAAAGGAGTTAGTTGCGCGTGTAAGAACCAAGAAAATACAAGAGGTCATAGTAGCTACTGATTCAGATTCCGAGGGAGAGACAACAGCTCTTTATTTATCAAGGCTCTTAAAGAAAGAAAAAGTCAAGGTCACCAGGATAGCTTATGGTCTTCCCATGGGCTCAAATCTCGAATATGCTGATCAGCCCACCCTCGCAAAGGCCCTTAAAGGCAGATCCCCCATTTAATCTTGACATAAACGACTCTTTTTAGTATAGTAATTAAATCTTATCTGTATAAAACCTAAAAATACAGATGTAAACAGCATAAAACCCAACATAAGGAGGGATTTTGGATGAAAGAGTATAAATTTTTAAAGTCAGCGCGTATGATCTTTAAGATATTGGGCTGGGTAGCTCTTGGGCTGGGCGTAGTTACAGGTGCGATAGTTCTCGTGACAGGAGGAGGCGCTCCTACGATAACACCGCAGGGCATCGAGATTCCAGCAACACCAAGAATGGCAGGCCTTATATTTATGGTAATGGGCGCGTTCTATTTTCTTATCCTGTATACGATCTCAGAGGTAATCAATATTCTTCTTGATCTAAAAGGGTGTAGCAATAAACCAGCAGTTTAATCTAAAGCATAAGAAAAGGTTAGAGATGATAGAGATACGTTGGCATGGCCGTGGAGGTCAAGGAGCAAAGACCGCCTCACAATTTATCGGTGAGGCAGCGCTTGACGCGGGTAAATATATACAGGCATTTCCAGAATACGGGCCGGAGAGAGCAGGCGCCCCTATCCGTTGCTTTACAAGGATTGCGGATAAGTCTATAACAATTCATTCACCTGTAACAGATCCTCAGATTGTTGTTGTTATAGATCCTACGTTGCTCGATTCTATAGATGTAACAGAGGGCCTGAAAGAAGACGGTGTTATCCTGGTCAATTCTGATCAGAATCCCAAAGCTATCAGAGAAAAACTCAAATTTAAGCATGGAAAAGTAGCTACAGTTAACGCTACTAAGATATCGCTAGAGACATTAGGCATACCGATGCCTAATACACCTATGCTAGGAGCCCTGCTTAAGGTCAAGGAGATTGTTTCTATGGATGTGCTTAAGAACCAGGTTAGGCACAAGTTCCTTAAAAAGATTGGTGAAGAAAAGACAAGCGCGAATATTGATGGCATCAAGCGTGCGTATGAGGAGACAGAGATAGGATGAGTAAAAAAGGTTGGAAAGAAATACCGATAGGTGGCCTTATAGATGAGGCAGGATCAGCAAAAGCGTATGATACGGGTAGCTGGAGAACCTTTAAGCCTGTTGTAGATAAGGCTAAGTGTATAAATTGTCTTCAGTGTTGGATATATTGCCCTGATTCCAGTGTAATTGTAAAAGACCAGAAGATGGAGGGGTTTGATTACGATCACTGTAAAGGGTGTGGGATATGTGCTTCCATATGTCCTGTAAAATGTATTAAAATGGAGAAATAATAGCAAATGGCAAAGATGATACCGTTAACAGGAGATCAGGCCGTAGCAGAGGCCATGAGGCAGATAGACCCGGATGTAGTAGCAGCATATCCTATAACGCCGCAGACAGAGATTGTTATGACATTTTCGCAGTTCGCGGCAGATGGCAGGGTAAAGACAGAGCTTATACCTGTTGAATCTGAGCATAGCGCTATGAGCGCATGCGTAGGTTCAGCTGCCGCAGGGGCACGAACAATGACAGCAACATCAGCTAATGGGCTTGCCCTTATGTGGGAGATTGTGTATATAGCGTCATCAACCCGCTTACCAATAGTAATGCCCGTTGTAAACAGGGCGTTATCAGGGCCTATCAATATTCACTGTGACCATTCAGATACTATGGGTGCGCGTGATTCAGGCTGGATACAGATATATGCGGAGAGCGGCCAAGAAGCTTACGAATATACTATATTGGCGATACGCATTGCCGAGAGCAGCGATATATTGCTTCCGGTTATGGTATGCCAGGATGGATTTATCACAAGCCACTCTGTTGAGGGCGTTGAATTATTTGACGATAAGCTGGTTAAGGATTTTATAGGCGAATACAAGCCCGGCATGCCTACCCTCTTAGATACAGATAATCCTGTTACATACGGGCCGCTCGATCTGCAGGATTTTTATTTTGAGCATAAGAGACAGCAGTCAGAGGCTATGAAGAACGCGATAGATGTTATACCCAAGATAATGGATGAATTCAATAAGAAGTTCGGTAGATCGCACTCTATTATAGAAGAATATAATATGGATGACGCTGAGGTCGCTATCGTGGTAATGAGCTCAACAGCAGGTACGGCAAAGACGGTTGTTGATGACCTCAGAAAAGAAGGGCTTAAGGTTGGACTTGTTCGCCCGTGCCTATTCAGGCCGTTCCCTGCGCAGAAAATAGTAGATGCGCTATCAAAGGTAAAGGTGGTAGCGGTATTAGATAGAGCTGAGTCATTCTCGAATTGCGGAGGTCCTTTATATAATGATATAAGGGCAGCTATGTATGACGCTAAGAACAAACCCATTATAACCGATTATATCTTTGGTTTAGGCGGAAGAGATATCTTTCCAAAGGATATAGCTGATGTATACAGGGAGCTTATAAAGGCAGCTGGTGAAAATAAAGTAAAGCAGAACATAAATTATATCGGAGTAAGAGAATAATGGCTAATATAAAAGAGCTTTCAAAGCTTCCGGAGCGCTTAAGTCCCGGACATAGGTTATGCGCCGGATGTGGGGCCTCTATAGTGGCGAGGCAGGTATTAATGGGCGCAGGGGAAAGTGCTGTGGTAGCTGGTTCCGCAACAGGCTGTTTTGAGGTTGCTACTACGATATATCCTTTTACAGCGTGGAACATACCGTTTATTCATAACGCGTTTGAGAATGCCGCTGCTACTATGAGCGGCGTTGAGACCGCGTATAGGGCGCTTAAGAAACAGGGGAAGATAAAGAAGGATATAAAATTTGTAGCCTTTGGAGGAGATGGCGGCACATATGATATAGGCTTACAGTCACTTTCAGGAGCATTGGAGAGAGGCCATAACTTTGTTTATGTCTGCTATGATAATGGCGCGTATATGAATACGGGAATACAGCGTTCAAGTGCCACGCCAACAGGCGCATCTACTACAACAGCGCCGGCAGGAAAAGAGAGTTATGGAAAACCTCAGATAAGGAAAGATCTTACAGCTATAATTGCCGCACATAGGATACCTTATGTTGCGCAGGCATCTGCATCTCACTGGAATGACCTTGTTACAAAATCGCAAAAGGCATTTGAGACAGAAGGCCCAGCTTTCTTGAATGTATTGGCACTCTGCCATAGAGGTTGGAGATATCCGCAGGAACAGGGTATCGCTATCGCAAAGTCAGCTGTAGATACCTGCTTCTGGCCGTTATATGAGGTAACTAATGGCAAGGAGTATAAGATAAACTATACGCCAAAAGAGAAGAAGCCTATTACAGACTGGCTCAAGACACAGGGCAGATTTAAGCATCTCTTTAAGCCCGGCAATGAAGAGGTCCTAAAGAGCATTCAGGCTGAGATAGATACTGAATGGGAATATCTAAATAAAAAAGCAGAATACTTTAAGGCATAAATAGAGATATCGTTTTTTACATATTTGCGTTCCTCTTCGTGTTCCTCGATAGCTCAGCTGGTAGAGCAGTTGGCTGTTAACCAACTTGTCGCAGGTTCGAGTCCTGCTCGAGGAGCCATTTTAAAGTCTCGAACTAATGTTCGAGAGATAAGAGAAGCCCTGATTAACAAATGTTAGTCAGGGCTTTTTACATCTATCAATGTTTCAAATGGTTAGGCCAATAGTTGATCCCACCGTCATTGCGGGCATAATAGTTAATTAGTGTTGCTATTTTTAAAAAAACAGTACCATTTTAGGTAATGAATTTTATGTTGTTGTGTTAATCCGCGGTGCCTTCTGTAATCAGCTTTAAGCCGCGAATAAAAGCTTTCTATGCTGTTAGTTGTAGCTGGGATATAAGGCTCTTTTAAGTAGTGGAACATATTAGGTAATGCATTGTTTATTAGTACTATGGTTCTCTTAAGATCCTTGAATGCAGTATTCGTTATTGGCAACGATTTAACAAATTCTTTATGTCTAGTTAACCAGCTTTTATAGCTACTGATAAAGATATTACGCTCTTTGACAGACTTTATGATACATAAAATAGCTAAAAGGCGCCTTAGTTGTCTACCAGCCTCTGTTTTGGGGTATGTTCTAAGCCAACGCATGCCTTCGCGCTGTATATGGTATAAACAGCGCTGGATCGTTGCATTAGGCCAGGTGTGCTTAATGGCTCTTATAACAGATTGCTCTCCATCCATGACGATATAACGCGGATTTAAGCCCTGTTCTTTTAGCTTGCTAAACCATGATTGTACAGCATTAAAGCCCTCTTTCTTTGCGTATATATTAGATATAATATTTTTTGTTTTAGTATCCATTAGACATATTAAACATCCGTTTTTATGGAAATATGTACCATCATAAATTATGTATTTGTAGCTGGTATAATCTGTGATTTCATCAGGTAATGTATCAAGCCAGTAATTTTTGATTTGCTGAAGCTTAAATTTGCTATGGCCTGATAATTTACATAATTGACGTATGCTATAGCTTTCTTTAACCCACAGCCTAAACCAGCGCCGTTCTTTAAACCGCTTAGCATCAAGCCTTCTCCAGATGAAGGTTTTAGAACATGCTTTGCACTGATATCTTTGCTTATTTTGTTTAGTTTTTCCATTTCGTTTTACTTGTGCAGAAGCACAATAATAGCAATGTTTTTTTTGGCATTATAATCATCCTTTACTAAAACGGTTTAGTAACACAGTACAGAATAAAACATATTACAAATAATAACATAGAGTTATAACTTTAACCAGCAACACTTTTTATGTATTATGCCCATTGCGAGCGCCGCTAAAAGCGACGCGAAGCCATCTCGGACCTATAATATAACAGCTCGATCTATCTCTTTATCTCTGTTATGCCACATATTTAATCGCTCGCATTTAATCGGATAATACGCCGGATACTGCGAAATATACGATAAGACTCTCTGATTATCGGGGTCGATTAAATGGAAATGTCGGGATTTTATAAAAGGACTATCTCTCTTTATCTCTAGTAACCGAAAATACTGACAAGGATATATTTTCTTCAATTTTGCATCAGGGTATGATAAAATAAAAATACTATGATTACTCTCAATCCATCAAAAAAAAGATACCGGTTAAGAATTATAGACCCGGTCTATCCCGCATTAAATATCTACTCATATAACGCAAGAAGAACTACACCTTTGGGGCCCGTATGCATAGGCAGTGCAGTTAATGAAATGGAAGGATGGGATGTTGAGATTATTGATGAGAATAATCTCCGCTTGTATGGCCCCAAGGCCTATACGAAAGGGGCTGATCACGAGTTTCTACAGCGATTACGACCTGCGGATGTCGTTGGGCTTTATGGTGGCTTAACCAGCACTATTCCACGGCTTTATGAGATAGCACGCTTTTATAAGGATAAAGGCGTTATAACTATTGCAGGCGGGCAGCATTTTGCGGAAGAAAACATAAAAGAGGCACTATTATCCGGAGTTGATTATATAGTCATAGGCGAGGGTGAAGAGACCATAAAGGAACTACTGCGGGGTTTGTCGAAGCAAGAAGATATAAGGAACATAAGGGGCATCGCGTATATAAAAGATGGGGAAGTTACATATACTACAAAAAGGGCACCAATAACTGATTTTGACAAATTGCCTTTGCCGGATTTCTCATTAGTTCGATATGCCTACATTCAAGTGTATCAGGTTGAAAGGATACGGGGATGCGGCATGGATTGTGAGTTCTGCACTGTCAAGGGTAAGCCAAGATACGCTTCTCCTGAACGGTTACTTGAGCGTATCAGCTTTCTCCTTGAAACAAAGAATGCGAGAAAGTTCTTTGTTGTTGATGATCTTTTCGGCCAGCAACGAGATGAAACAATAAGATTCTGCAATATGCTACGAGACTATCAGGAACATATAGGACGAAGACTGGATTTGGGCGTTCAAATAAGGTTGGATAAAGCAAAAGATCCCGAACTCCTTTCTGCAATGCGACAAGCAGGTATTAATTTCATAGCCATAGGTTTCGAATCGCCTATTGAAGAAGAATTGAAGGCGATGAATAAGCACTTAAAACCCGAAGATATGTTGAACCTTACAAGGGTGTTCCGTAAGTTTGGATTTTTAGTGCATGGCATGTTTATTTTTGGTTACCCTGTGGGAGAAGGCGTGGCTTTCAGAATGTCAGTAATTGAACGAGCAAGACGTTTTAAGAGCTTTATGGCAAAAGCCCAACTCGATACTTTTCAGGTATTGCTGCCGATGCCATTGCCCGGAACAGAATTACGAAAGAGGCTCAAGGAAGAAAACAGGATTTACTCACTCCAAGATTTGGGCTGGGAGTACTATGACGGCAACTTTCTGCTCTTTGAACCCGATGCTCCGATGAGCCCCGAAGAGTTGCAAACTGCACCCATGAAGATCATGAGTATGATTTACCGGTTCAAGTATATGTTTATGGTAGCCATTAATGTATTTTCCTTCCCATATATGATCTTCTTTCTTTACAATGTTAAATATGGGTGGAAAAAATGGTATAGGCGATGGCGGCAATCTCTTATTCGTTTTGGTTCATGGATTACAGTGAAGAAATGGAAGGCGTCAGTTAAAAAAGATAATTATTTACAGAAACTGCAAAAAGCAAAAGAGCACATGAGAGACACTCAACGACAGGCATAGTGCCGGGCTCATATCTGTTCTGCAATTAAATTTAAATCTGCCACCAAGCTCTCCACCTCATTTGTGCAACACCAATCCCTAAACTCATCCAAAAAGTTGTGAAAATCGTCCGATTGGGGGAGCCCTCTTGAATGAACGAACTATTTGGGCTGCTTTGAATCTTTTCTTGCAATACTGTACTCCTTTCTGTTAAGATGGCATTATCACGAAAGTTAGTGTAGTCTATGGGGGCAGCCCACCGTAATCAACAAAACAATTTTAGGCAAGGAAGAGTCTGTGTTATCGGACGGCACCTCCGCAGTTAGTAAATATGAGGACGTGTCAGAAAGTGCCAGACAATAAAAAATATAGTATATGAAATAGGGGAGTGGCACAAAGTGACAAGTCCTCTGAATTTCTGAATGTCCCCTGAATCTTCCAGTATCTTATTACATAAAGGATAAAAAAATGGCGAAAGAAATAAAAAACGTGAGATCTATAACAGAAGAAGCCCTATTCCTTAAAGAAAAAGAGATGGATTATAGCCTCGCCAAGGTATTTTCCGGTGACTGGAAGGGGTCCCGGGAGGAAAGAAAAGAATTAGGTAAGTTAAAAAATCTACTAAAAGATGATATGTACATAGAAGTAATTTATATCCTTACCCATAAAATAATAAGAGATGTTAAAGAAGCGAAACATTTATACATTAATATCATAGATCACAAATATGCACTTTTGAAGAAACTGAAACGAAATGTCGGCATTGAAGTAGCATCCTTGGATTATTTTAAGAATATTGTGGCAAAATTGGAACAGCCTGAAATTATCGAAAAAGAAAAGCTTTCGAAATTGGTCACAAAAGCTATAACGGATGAAGCAACGGGTCTATATGAGCGAAGTACCCTTTTTGCTAACCTAGAGGCTGAAATTGAAAGAGCAAGAAGATATAAAAGGCCTCTTTCTTTACTTTTTTGTGACTTGGATGATTTTAAGGCGATCAATGATACTTATGGGCATAAAAGCGGTGATCTAGTTTTAAAAAAAGTCGCAAACATAATTAGTGGCGTAATGAGAACCACTGATAGGATGTATCGCTACGGTGGTGAAGAATTTGTTTGCGTATTGACAGAAACAGATGCAAAATCAGCGCGTGTTGCGGCGCGCAGAATAAGAAAAAAAGTTAGTTCTTCTCTCATTAAATTAGAAAAGAATAATGTAAGGATAAATATAACAGTAAGTTTAGGAATTGCGCAATATGCGACATATGGTATTGATGATATGCGGTCTTTTATAGGTGAGGCTGACAAAGCGATGTATAGAGCCAAGGAAGCCGGCAAGAACTGCGTTTGCATACATGGAGAAGAAAAAGAGAGCATCAAGAAAACAAATAAGAAAAGCGATAAATCTCCGGCACGAAAGAAGAAGATTATAATAAAAGGCTCTGTTCTTTCTCCGGGACTGGCTATTGGGGACGCATTTATTTATAAAGATATATTAACGCGTGACATGGCTGTCTATAGCATATCCGAACATCAAATAGACGATGAGATTAAAAGGATAGAAAATGCTATGAAACATGCTTCAGCGGATCTACAAAAGATGAAAAGCATTGTTAAGATAGACGTCGATAAACAACATGCGGATATATTTGATACACATAAAGAAATTCTTAAGGATGAGCAGTTAATCCAAGACCTGGAAAACGAGCTGGAGAAAGAACTAGTCAATGCGGAGCAGATAGTGAGAAATGTTTTTAGAAAATGGGCGAATAAATTCAGAACATCCGATAAGGATATTATACGGTCCAAAGCGGATGACCTGGAAGATCTGAGCAGAAGATTGTTGAGGATACTTTTGGGGTATGAAAAAAATGTACTGGAAAATTTGCCTGATAATAGCATTGTTGTCGCGGCAAGATTACTGCCTTCAGATACCGTACATATGAAGGCCAAGAGTGTAAAAGGTATTGTTGTAAAAAAGGGAAGCAGGAATTCTCATAGTGCTATTCTAGCCAGGGCACTAGGTGTTCCCGCGATTTCGAATATCGGCAGGGAATATGAATCAATTAACAGCAAAGACAAGATTATTATAGATGGTGAAAAGAGGATAGTCATAACATATCCTACCGAAAAAGATAAGAGCCGATATCTTGATAAGATAGGAAAAGCAAGCAAGAAAGAGTCCGCTAAAGATGCCCGGGCAATACCGGCGGCAAAAACCCGTGATGGAAAATTGATCAAGGTCTGTGCGAACGCTTCTTCGAAAGAAGAGTTCAGGACAGCTTTGGTGAAAGGGTGTGACGGTATAGGTCTTTTTCGGATTGAAAAGTTATATTTAGCGAGTAAAAGACTTCCTGACGAAGAGTATCTTATGACCAATCTACAAAAAGTATTAAAAGAGGCTAAGGATAAGGAGGTAAAACTCAGGCTCCTGGATGTGGGAGGGGATAAGAAGCTATCTTATCTGGAAATGGATGACGAGCTGAATCCTTCCTTGGGATTAAGAGGCATCAGGCTTCTTCTAAAGCATGAAAATATGCTTAAAACACAATTGAGAGCTATAATAAAGCTAAGCAAAAAATACAAGATACGGATTTTGATCCCCATGATAACTCTGCCTAGAGAGATCAACGAGGTAAAAAGACTTGTGGAAAATTGTACCGCAGAGGTAAGCAAGGAGCAGAATCAATCATTCGAAAAGATTAAGATAGGCGCTATGATTGAAACCCCGGCATCTGTGTCCAATATAGAAGAGATTGCCAAGCTCTCAGACTTTATTAGTATAGGAACAAATGATTTGATGCAATATCTGATGGCTGCAGGAAGAGAGAATGTCTCTGTGTCCGAATATCACGATCAAGGATCGGAAGTTTTACTTAAAAGTATAAAAATCATCGCTCGCACTGCCAAACAATTCGATATCGAATGCAGTATTTGCGGTGAAATAGCCGGAGATCTAGACTATACGGAAACATTCATTAAACTCGGCATTAATGAATTAAGCGTTGTCCCTCATGGCATACCATCTTTGAAAGAGAAGATAAGAGGAATATCTTTTGAAAATTAGGAGAAAACAATAAAAACTCTAAGATCAAAAGTGTCAATTATAGGAGTAGGAAGCGGGGGAAGTACCTTTGCTTATGCTCTAATGATAAGCGAGATGAGCTCATACCTAAAAAAATTAGGGATAAGGGGCAAGGCCAGCTTAGCATAGATTTTTATGATAGTAGCAGCGCAAAAATATGGGGATAAGAAAAAGTGTCCACCATTAAGCAGTGGACATTATTTAACATCTTTGCCATAAATAGGTTATGTTAAATTATCTACGCAAAACATGGACAAAATCGGACAAAATAACATGTTCGAGCCTTGCTCGGAACGGTTTATATCTCTACAAAACCTATCTCTGATAGTTTCCAGCTTGCGTTATAATGACAGTTTATGGTATTATGTATAGGCATTCGGGACAGAGGTAGAGTGGGCGTATAGCCCCACCCCCCGAGCCATTTATAACAATCAGCCGAAACTGAATAGTTCGGGTCTGATTAACACTCAAACCCCACAAGTCTAATCGGCTTGTGGGGGTTTTGATTTAAAGAAGATATGAAAAATAAGAATGTTTATATAGTTGCTGGACCTAACGGTTCAGGTAAAACAATATTTGCTAGAACGTTTTTACCTGAATATGCAAAATGCGATAGATTTATTAATGCTGATCTTATCGCAACAGGACTATCTCCATTTTCTCCTGAGCAAGTTGCTATTAAGTCAGGCAAGCTAGTATTAGAGCAAATAAAGGAATATTCAAATAATGGCGTTGATTTTGGCTTTGAAACAACAATGTCAGGTGTGACATATCTTAAGTATTTTGAAATGTTGAAAGAAAAAGGATATAAAATCCATATTTTCTTTTTGTGGATTCCAAGTTCGCAACTTGCGATAGCTCGTGTTAAAGATCGTGTGGCGCAAGGTGGACATAATGTGCCGATTGCAGATATAAAAAGGAGATTTGAACGAAGCACAAAAAAGTTTTTTAAGCAATATCATATATTAGCTGATAAATGGATCTTGTTTAACAACGCTGAATCTAAGCCAAGGATTATTGCGAAAAAACAAAATGCTCATATAGATGTTGTTAATCAATGCTTGTTTGGGAAGATTACGAAGAAAATTGGAGTAGAATTATGAAAAAGAGAATGACGATACTTGACAAAGCCGAAACTGCTATGAAGAAAGCTATCAAGAAGGTCGTTGCCCAGCACAAAAAAGACGGCCGTCTGCTTGCAGTGTGGGAGAATGGAAAAGTTAAGAAAGTAGCGGCGAAATAGGAGCGAAGGAGGCGAGTCCCCCTGCTAATTTGCAGAGCAAATTAAAGCGCTGGGGACGGCGAAAAGGCTGTTTATGCAACTGTTGCTTGCAACCGTGAATTATATTTGGTATAATTACATCAATAGTTCAATGTTCATTAAGAATAGGGAGCCATTTCAATTAACCTCTTGTAATTAAATAAAAAAGGAGGAAGTGTTGGCAAAAGATAATTATTCATATCAAAAACGTCAGAAGGAAATGGACAAGAAAAAGAAAAAAGAAGCAAAGAAACAGAGTAAGCTAGATGTAAAAAACATGCAGGACAAAGTGGATTCAGAGCAGACTTCGGAGTAAGGACTAAAATCTTTACCAAAAACTAAAGGGAGGGATAGTATGGGATATCAATCAGGTAGCGATGGTGGATACGGCCAAGGCCCGCGGGAAATGCACAAGGCGACTTGCGAAGAATGCAAGAAGGAATGCGAAGTTCCTTTTAAACCTAGCGGAGACCGTCCCGTATACTGCAAGGATTGCTTTTCAAAGCGCAAGAACGAAAATCGTTAAAAGTGAGTCGAGTGGCGAAATGAAAAGGAGGAGCAACCATGGGTGATAAAGGCCAGAAAGATAAGAATAAACACAACAAACAAGTAAACGAAGCAAAAAACAAAAAAAACGAGACAAAGAATAAAAAATAAGAATAAATACATTAGGATGATATCAATGCTCTAAACTCAGCTTCCGGGTGTCGAAATGTGTCAGATACGCGGAGCCATGGTTCGACGCACAAAAAGACCTCTCTTATGATATAATATATGAGGTCTTTTTGTTTGCTCACCATGACCCTGAGCAAGCGACCCTTCAATAAGTTTATTGCAGATCGCGCCGAAGCGACCGAGGTCAATCTCAAGTTCTATCTCTTTATCTCCGTATGCTTTGGATTATATTTGTAGAGTATTTTCAGCTTGCTAAAATTTGTCGAAAGGGATAGTATAAACGTTACAATTAGCATAATTAGAGGCTTTTTTATAGATAGAGTAAAATGGCATCGGAAGTATTAACTAAGGAGGTTTTTTATGTCTGAATTGATATTTAAAAATTACGGTAAAAGCTATCAACTTAGAATTCAAGACGCGCAGGATTTGGAGAAGATACAAGTTCTTGGTGAAACGCACTGGGCAGCTACCAGTATCCCAATCAGCAGTCTTAACTGCGATCCTGTATTTATTTCTTGTGTAGATACTGATCAAAACAGTCGCATTAGAATTCATGAGGTCAAGGAGGCGCAGGCTTGGTTGTTTCGATTTCTTGCCAATCGTAGCCATTTGTCCGAAGGTAGCGATGTCTTAAATTTAAGCGACATCGATACCAGTCATCCCGAAGGTCAAAGATTGCGCAAAGTAGCAGAGCTTATCTTAACTAATCTCAATTCACCGGGTGCCAAGAAAATTAGTCTGGCTCAGGTACGTGACGTGCAAAGCATTATGGCTAGTGCAACGAATAACGGCGATGGTATTATTCCTCCGGAAGCCACATCCGACTCCGATTTAGCTCAATTCATTATTTCGGTTATAGAGACTGTTGGCTCTATTCTTGATGCCAGCGGTAAGGCAGGGATTAATCAAGAGCAGCTTGAGATGTTTTTTCATGAGACAGAAGCATATCTTGCATGGAAAGCGAAAGGCGAAATTCCTAAAGGAGATAACACTACAGAGGTTATGCCCTGGGGAAGGGAAACACCGCAAGCTTATGAGTTGATGGTCGGCTTAGAGGAGAAGATCGAGCAGTATTTTGCACAGTGTGCAATGGTCAGGCTCGATGAGAGGACAGCGCATCAGATGCAGCTTCGCCAGAAGGAGCTCGAAGAAATCGATTTTACGGATAAATCAATAATGGAAGCTCGCATTAAGGATGCCCCATTGGCGACGCCTAACCCAAAAGGTATCCTGGAGCTAGAGGCAACGATCAACCCCTTATATGCTAAGCGCTTATTTGACCTTAACGAGAAGGTTCTAAAGCGCGCTCTTGGAGGACCAGTCAAGCAGCTTACTCAAAAACAGTGGGAAAAGGTAAAAAATGTCTTTGCCTCATACCAAGCGTGGTTAAAAAACAAGCAGGGAGCCAAGGTTGAAAAACTGAACGCGGATAGACTGTGTACCTATCTTAATGGACCCTACAGGAAACAGGTGAGTGAACTTATTGCAAAAGATCTGGCTGTGGCTGACGATTTAAACCAAATGCATAATCTGGAAAAGTTAATCCTTTACCAAAGATGGTTGATGGAGTTGGCAAATAATTTCGTGAGTTTTTCAAATCTTTACAATCCTCAAACTCCTTCCCTTTTTGAAATGGGTACATTAGTAATTGACGGAAGACAAATTACTTTTACAATGAAGGTTCAGGATCGGCAAGCACACAAAAAGATAGCGGAAAAAAGCTGTATGTATCTATTGTATGCGGAGGTTACTGGCCGCCAGGAAAAAGATATTAAATTTGAGATTGTAGCTGCGGTAACTTCTGGTACTGCAGGTAGGTTGCGCCTTGGGAAGCGAGGTATCTTTTTTACCATAGACGGCCGGGAGTGGGATGCACAAATAGTAGATATTGTGGAAAACCCCATTAGTATTAGTGAGTCAGTGAGAGCGCCCTTCCAGCAATTTACAAGTTTCATAAGAAAACAAGTAGATAAATTCACTAAATCCGGCGAGGGTAAGTTAGAGAAAAGTTTTACTGCCCCTAGCGCGTCAGGCACGACTCGCGATCTTTTGTTGGGTGGAGGCATAGCTATTGCGGCTCTTGGATCATCCTTTGCTTATATTACCAAGGCTCTCTCCCAAGTAAAACCAACACATATTCTAGTTGCATTAGTGGGAATAGCGGTCGTTATTTTATTACCGGGCATAATTATGGGTTTTATCAAGATACGCAAAAGGGATATGAGTGTCCTCCTGGAAGCCTCGGGTTGGGCAGTGAATGTTCATATGCGGCTCTCTGCTACGTTGGGGCGACTCTTTACTCGCGTACCATATCTACCTAAAGATGCGCGTAAGGAACGGAGAGATGTGGTAACACAGTTCGTAAAAGGGTTCGGTTACACCCCATCGCGTTCAAGTAAGCTGCCTATAGCAATATTGATCATCTTACTTATCGCACTTGGTTTAATACTGGCTCTGGTTACATTCCCAGGATTGAAGCCTTCATCCTGACATTTTTAAATAGAGACTTTATAATTTCCTTATCCTTAGGGGGAACAGAGATTTATCAGTTTGAGTTTTCCGAGCGAGGCCAATCTCAAGATCTATCTCTTTACCTCTGAATAGCCCACTATTTAATCGCTCGCATTTAATCGCTATATCGTCAGGATACCTCAAGAATTACAGGCTATTTCCTTGATAATGGACAGCGATTAAATGAAACTATCGGATATTTCAGGAAGGCCTATCTCTCTTTATCTCCGTACGCCTCGGATTGTATTTGTAGAGTATTTTTAGATTGCTAAAATTTGCCGAAAGGGTTAGTATAAACGTTACAATTACCATAATAAGGGATTTTTTTATATATAGGCCAAAATGGGTGAGCAGAGAACACGTTTAATCTGGAAAAAACACAACATAATGAATATAGCTATTAACGGAGATAAAAGAAGGAGCACAACACTATGCGCGTATTTTTAATTAACATTCGTGATCCTCAATTTTTTACAGTTGCGAAAGGGCCACGCGCAAAAAATGGGAATAGTCGAATTATTAGTTCGCCGCCTATTGGAATCATGGTCCTTTCCGCTGTGCTCAAGCGAGCTGGCCACGAGTGTATTATGTTTGATCAAGCTAATCCTGAAACACCAAACGAAGTAATTGTTGCGCGAATACAAAAAGAAAAACCAGACCTTGTGGGCTTAAGCTTCTTGAGCTTAACTAGTTATCCATATGCGAAGGACCTTGCGCGACAAGTGCGAGCTGCTAATATAAAGGTGCCGTTAGCGTTCGGAGGAGCTTTTGCTACCATCAGCGCTAATTTAATCAAGATTCAGTGTCCTGAGGTTGACTTTATTTGTCGTGGTGATGGTGAGCAGCTTATCCTTGATCTCATAGAGCATCTAGATAACCCCTCAGAGGTTAATGGGGTAACGTGGGCAAGTAATGGTCAAATAGTGCATAACCCAGACCGTGCGATAGATAATAACCTTGATCAGTGGCCATTCCCGGATCGCGAAAGCTTACCCTTGGAATTTGTCGAAGCTATGCCGCTTGATGTGCCTGTGGTTCTATCAAAAAAACGCTTTACAGTTATGCAAACTTCCCGTGGATGCCCGCAGTCGTGTGTGTTTTGCAATATTCCAATGATAAGTAAGAGAAAGTGGAGGGCTCGCAGCTCAGAACACGTTATTAACGAATTGAAGCATTTGCAGAGACTTGGCTATGGCGCTGTCTATTTTGTTGATGATAATTTTCTTTTACAGCCTAAACGTATCAAGGAAATCTGTAAAGGTATGATTGACAACAACATTACTATTGAATGGGGTTGTGAGGGACGAGTTGACTCAACAGCGCAGCATCTTTTTTTAACCATGGCTAAAGCGCACTGTAAAATGCTAATGTTTGGCATAGAGAGCGGCAGCCAGAAGATTCTTGAAAGATTGAGTAAAAAACACACTTTGGCTGAAATCAAGCAAGCCGTAAGTGACGCTAAACAGGCAGGAATTAAACTTGTGCATGGTTTTTTTGTTGTTGGCTGCCCAGGCGAAGATAGTGAAGATATGAAAGCGACATTTGATTTCGCATCAAAACTCAAGATTGACACTTTTAATTTTAATCGGCTATGTGTCTACTACAATACACCGCTTTGGCGAGAATATGTAAAGAGAAGCCTAGTAAGTGACGAGACTGATTGGTATAAACTTTTCAAGTGTTCAGAGATTGATCCTACCTGTCTTTCTGGTGAAGTAATTAACCAGGTGCGCATGGTTGGCATGCGCCGGCTCTTTCTTTATAAGGTAATGCACTACCCATTTCAAACACTACGATTATTGGGTCGCTTTGTTCGTAACATGTCGCTTCGCGACATTCTATATATTCTTATCAAACCTTTTTTGGGAAACAAGCGTGGGTCTACAAAAGCGGAGTTAGCATCACAAGAAGTTTAAAGATATGCAGTCGAAAACGGGTCATTAGTAGGTGCATAGTTAAGGGGACACACTACTTAATTAGGCATTAATGGACATGTATCTAATTAAGTAGTGTGTCCCCTTAATGTGCCTTAATGTGTAATAAGCCCAGGACTCTTATCAGCCGGATATCGAAAGGTATTCGTAAGGAGAATGTTACGGGTTGCGGTCTAACGCTAACCTACCGCGAAAAAAAGACACAAGTCAAAGAAATATTATGAAACCCCATATCGATCAAACAATAACGAAAGATTATCTCCCGGCACATCTTGATATAAATGATGAATTCAAGTCAGCATTTGATCTTATGGAGCATACCAAGGAATGCCTTTTTATCACAGGTAAGGCGGGTACCGGTAAATCGACCCTTCTAAAATATTTCAAGCCCAATACGGGTAAAAAGATAATCGTGTTAGCCCCTACGGGTGTTGCGGCCATTAATGTAGGTGGCCAGACTATCCATTCCTTCTTTAGGCTCCCTCCAAAGATCATTCAAAAGGATACCATAAAACGCCTTAGGGACAAGAGCTTGATCAAGAATCTCGATATGGTAATAATAGACGAGGTATCGATGGTTCGCTCAGACCTTATGGATGGGATCGACTATGCATTACGCTTAAACCGCGGTAAAATGAAGACACCGTTTGGTGGAGTCCAAATGGTATTTTTTGGAGATCTTTTCCAGCTAGCTCCTGTGGTCGAGAATGAAGCAAGGCAGCTTCTGGAAGAACGATATTCGAGCCCTTATTTTTTCAGCGCTAAAGTGTTTGACGATTGCCATATCCGGGCAATCGAGCTGTCGACTATATATAGACAAAAAGATACTTCGTTCATGGAGCTCTTAAACAAGGTCAGGAATAAAGAGCATACTAAAGAGGATCTGGGTACATTAAATAAGAGGGTCCGGGAAGATGCCACAGTTTCTAAAAAAGACTCGACGGTGATCCTGACAACGACGAACATCCTGGCAAGCACAATAAATCAGGATCGCTTATCAAAACTTTCCGGCAAAGAGATAACATATGAGGCTAAGGCATTCGGGAAATTCAAAGAGTCAACATATCCTACCGACGCATCCTTAAAACTCAAAAAGGGCGCGCAGGTAATATTGTTAAAAAATGATCCCGACAAAAGATGGGTGAATGGCACGCTTGCCAAAGTCATCGCTTTATCGAAAGATTCGATAGTCGTGGATATCAACGGGATTACATACGATGTCCCTGTCGTGAAGTGGCAAAAGATCGAGTATAGTTATAATGAGGCTGAAGATAAGATAGAAGCTGAGGTTGTGGGGGACTTCGCGCAATATCCCATAAAGCTGGCCTGGGCCATAACTATTCACAAGAGCCAGGGCCAGACATTTGACAAGGTTATAATCGACATGGGGCATGGCGCATTTACTCATGGCCAATTGTATGTCGCGCTTAGCAGGTGTACCTGCATGGACGGTATAAGACTTAAGCGGCCGGTGACCCACAGCGATATTATATTTGACCAACGTATTTATGAGTTCAATGACCGGTTTGCCAGTCTATTTTAAAAGGATCTATGAATACAACTCAGAAGATATTACGCGACACCAAATATTTAAAGACCGAAGCTGATGCTCTGAAGCTCGGAGAGAGTGAGGCGGAAGTATCTTTCGTCGGACGGTCTAATGTAGGCAAAAGCACTCTCATCAACGTTTTATGCCAAAGAAAGAAAATGGCACATGTCTCGCAGGTCCCGGGAAAGACAAGGACTATTAATGTGTACGAAGTCAAGCGCGGCCGTTGGATAGTTGACCTCCCTGGTTATGGGTATGCCATTGGGTCGAAACGCGATAAGGAACTATTAGGACCGATAATAGAAGGATATTTGAATAGCAGGGAGAAACTGCGCATGATATTTGTTATCGTCGATGTTGTTGCGTCCCCGGCAAAACTGGATCTTGCAATGATCGATTGGCTTAAGCATTACTCGCTTCCCTTTAGTATAGTTGTAAATAAGATCGACAAGATAGGGTCTTTGAAACTTGACCAGAGAAAAAAAGATATTGTCGACAAACTTTCCGCTAGTGCTTATGATATTTTCTGGATTAGCTCAAAAAAGAAAATCGGGATTATAGACCTACAGAATATGGTTACTAAATTATTGGACATAAGATGTCCATAGTAGAGCCCGTTATCAGACCACCCGCAGAAGCGGATAGCTTTCTTTTGCAGGTAACACTTGGATGCTCATCTGATAGTTGTAGTTTTTGCGGAGCATATAAGAGAAAAACTTTTTGCGGTAAAGACCGAGAAGAAATAACGGCGGATATAAATTGGCACGCATGCAGAGATCAATACGCACGGCGTGTTTTTCTTATGGATGGCGATGCCCTTGTTTTGGCCAACAGTAAGCTTGTTCCTATCTTAGAAGAACTGGATGCCGCCTTTCCTCGCTTAACCCGCATTTCAAGTTATGCGAACGGCTCTAACATCACAAGAAAAAATGATTATGAATTAGAAGAGTTATATAAGCACAAGCTAAGTCTCATTTATATGGGGCTTGAAAGTGGTAATCAGGCCGTGCTTGATCGGTGTGGAAAATCTTCAAGCGCTGAGGAGATGATTGAGGCGGTCAACAAAGCGGCCAAGGTCCATATTAAATCTTCTGTGATTGTTTTGTTGGGGTTGGGTGGTAAGAAGCATTCTGAGGAACACGTCAAAGACACCGCAGAAGCATTAAACAGGATGCAGCCAAGATATCTTTCTTTCCTTTCTCTAATGGTGATTCCTAAAACGCCGTTGGCGGAAGAGGTCAGAAGGGGGAAATTTAAGGAACTGAATTCTTCGGAGTTGCTGAAGGAGTCTTATGATATTATAAAGGGACTGAATCTTAAGAGAACTATATTTCGATCAAATCATGCTTCAAATTATCTTGCGTTAGAAGGGGCATTTCCAAAAGGCAAAATGAAGCTGTTAAATACCCTGGAGTCCGCCATTGATGGCGAGATAAAGCTGAAACCGGAGATCTTAAGAGGCCTGTAGTAAAAATGGCCTCTTTTCGCGGTCCTACGCGAGGAATAACTCTCTAGCAGCCCCCTTGCAATGAATAAGATTGTAAAGGTGCTTTTTTTGTGTTAAAGTGATTTGGTAGTTAAAGAAAGAAGGTGTAGCATGGATCAGAACCCTGAAGATGACGATCAGATAGATATAACCGAACTCTTTTATCAGTTAAATCAGAGATTGAGCGTTATTGAGAAAAAGATAGATACACTGATTAGCAAGCCACCAGCTTCTAAAGACTCTTTTCGAAGTTTTGATAATTCCAAGCGCCGTGATAACAATAGGGATAGTAATTTTCATGAGGAGAAAAGTTTTACCCGTGTTGTCTGCTCAAAATGCGCTAAGGAATGTGAAATCCCTTTTAAGCCAACTGGTAATCGACCAGTATTCTGCAAGGAATGCTTTTCAAAGAATGATAGAAAGGACTCTTTTGGCGCTAAGCGCGACAATAGATCTAAAGAGAGAAGCTTTTCAAGAAGAGATAGTTCCGAGAGTTTTAAGTTTGGAAAAAAGAGTAAAACATCTGGTAAGAGTTTTGATAAAAAGAAGAAGTCAACCTCAGTTCGTAGAAAAAAGCGTATTTAATCTTTAATATATATTAAGGGGACACACTACTTAATTAGGCATTACTTAAACTAAAAGTCTGCTTAACTGCAGACAAGGAGGTAGCATGGGATTTGGACAAGGTGATGGATACGACAGAGGTCCGCGAGAGATGCACAAGGCGATTTGCGAAGAATGCAAGAAGGAATGTGAAGTTCCTTTTAAACCTAGCGGAGACCGTCCCGTATACTGCAAGGATTGCTTTTCAAAGCGCAAGAACGAAAATCGTTAAAAGCGAATAGTTAAGGGTAGTTAAGGGGACACACTACTTAATTAGGCATCAATGGGACACGCATCTAATTAAGTAGTGTGTCCCATTAACTATATAACTATATGTAGTAACGTAGTCTTTTATCTCTGAAAAACTTTCCTTTAAAATTCCAAGCCTCACTTATCTCTTTATCTCTAGTAACCGAAACATATTGACAGAGATAGTTTCTTCGTGATATTATATAGCCAAGTTGCTATATAGATAAAGGAGCGATTATGCAAGATCTTGAGCATATATTAAAGGCATGTGCAGATAAAAATAGGATCAGGATTTTAAAACTGCTTGAGAAAAAAAATCTTTGTGTCTGCGAAATAGCTTTCGTATTGGGAATAACGCAGCCAAGTGTCTCGCGCCATCTAAAAAAACTAAGGAAAGCCGGCCTTATTGAGGCAAAGCAGGATAGCTTTTGGACAAACTATATACTTAAGCCAAAAAACTCATACGCCAGCAACATTTCGCCTCTTATGAGAAAGTGGCTTAAGAATGACAATGTTATTAAAAAGGACATTGCTAAACTAAAGAAAGCCAACAGAGAAAAACTCTGTTGTACCAAAATAATATGAAAGAGCGGAAGAAATTATTTTTAATGTTGGCAGCATTTTTAGCGTGTTTTTACCTTCCGGTAGAACTTTTGCCTTTTAGGAATCCGGTATTTGAGGCATTGGCTCTTGTAAGATGGTACGCAAGAGAACATGTTTTGCTTTGCTTGGTCCCAGCCTTTTTTATTGCAGGTGCTATTTCGGTCTTCGTAAGTCAGGCATCTGTTATTAAATATTTCGGAGCAAAGGCAAATAAGTTTCTTGCCTATAGCGTTGCTTCTATTTCAGGTACAATACTCGCTGTGTGTTCTTGCACAGTCCTTCCATTATTTTCAGGAATATATAAAAGAGGTGCCGGATTAGGTCCTGCCACAGCATTTCTTTACTCAGGCCCTGCAATTAATATATTGGCTATTATAATGACAGCTCGAATATTGGGGTGGGAACTTGGTCTTGCGAGGGCTATTGGTGCGATACTTTTTAGTGTGGTAATAGGCCTTCTCATGCATCTTATATTCATTAAAGAAGAGAGAGCAAGAACTGTCGCAGGGGATATGGTGTCAGGAGAGGAAGAAAAAGGAAGAACGCTTCTTCAAAATGGAATATATTTTGCTTCTATGGTTGGATTCTTAGTATTTGCTAATTGGGCAAAGCCGGATGGTCAAACAGGATTGTGGGCTTTTATTTATTTGATAAAATGGTATCTGTCCATAGGGTTTCTTGTTTCAATATGTGTTATGCTTATTAGATGGTTTAAGAAAGACGAGGTTACAAATTGGGTTTCCGCTTCCTGGACATTTGCAAAACAGATAATGCCTCTGCTTCTTGCCGGAGTAATTGTAGCCGGACTATTATTAGGTAGGCCGGATCATGAAGGTTTGATCCCTTCATGGATTATTGAGAAGTCTGTTGGCGGAAATTCACTGCTATCTAACTTTTTTGCTTCAATCGTTGGTGCTTTTATGTACTTCGCTACCCTTACAGAGGTGCCGATACTTCAGGGGCTTATCGGCGCAGGCATGGGAAAAGGCCCCGCACTTGCGCTTCTATTAGCTGGTCCTGCCTTGAGCTTGCCGAATATGATTGTTATAAGAGGTGTAATTGGGACAAAAAAGACAGTTGTTTATGTGAGCCTTGTAGTGATAATGGCTACTCTAAGCGGCATATTATTTGGAATGATAACAGGAGGCTTAAAATGAAGCTAGAAATACTCGGCATGGGTTGCCCTAAATGTAAATTGCTTTACGAGAACGCTAAAAAAGCTGTTTTAGAAAAAGGTTCTCAGGCGGAAGTCTTAAAAGTGGAAGATATGAATAAAATCACGGAATATGGTGTAATGATGACACCTGCTCTTGTTATAGATGGGGTCGTTAAAACGACCGGCAAGGTGCCGTCTCCCGAGGAGATAAAAAAATGGCTTTAATAAAACGCACTATATCTGTGTTTGCCATTTGTTTTTTTGCACTAAGTATATTTTTAGCTGTTCCAGGGGTTGCCTCAGAAAATAAAGTGATAGCATATTATTTTCACGGAAACTCTCGCTGTCCTACATGCCACAAGCTTGAGGAGTATTCAAAGGACGCTATCGATACTAACTTTAAAGATGAAATCGCTAAAGGTGTGCTTGAATTTCAAGTAATCAACGTAGATGAAAAAAGAAATGAGCATTTTGTAGATAAATACCAGCTTTACACAAAATCTCTTGTTGTATCAAAGATGAAAAATGGCGAAGAGGTAGACCATAAGAACCTTGACAAAATATGGGAGTATGTAAGAGATAAAGAGAGGTTCTATGATTACGTTACAAGCGAGATCAAGGCGTTTTTAAAGGATATGGGCAATGCTTGAGATTATTATAGTTTTCTTATCAGCTTTATGGCTTGGAATATTGACATCAATAAGCCCGTGTCCTCTAGCTACAAATATTGCTGCTGTATCGTTTCTTTCAAAAAAGATCAATCACCCACGATCCGTTCTCTTGGCAGGTGCTGCGTATACAGCCGGCAGAATGGCTGCATACGCTACATTGGGAGTTATTATAATAACATCACTTGCAAGCGTTCCTCTGGTAGCTAATTTTTTTCAAAAGTATATGAATAAAATCTTAGGCCCGTTACTGTTTATTGTAGGGCTCTTTCTGTTGGATGTTATCCAATTTAATATACCCGGCCTTACATTGTCAAGGCAAAAGCAAGAGTCTCTTGCTGAGAGCGGCCTGAGAGGTTCTTTTGCACTTGGTGTTATCTTCGCGCTTGCATTCTGTCCGATATCCGCGGCACTTTTCTTCGGGAGTTTAATTCCATTGTCTTTAAATCGTTCTTACGGAGCTGCTTTACCTTTTATATATGGAATAGGTACGGGCCTACCGGTAATACTATTTGCCGCTGGTATAGCATTAGGAGTCGCGTCAGCAACGCACTGGTTTAATAAAATGGCTCAGCTTGAGCGATACACAAGAAAGATCACCGCTGTTATATTTATTATAGTTGGGCTTTATTACATCTGGAATCACTTACTAATTACTTTCCGAGCCTAAAAAGAGAGTGCTTGGCTACAGTGGTAGATGTATTGATTGAGTTGTGAGTAAGATATGTGATACAATATATCCTATATGAAAGATTTTCTACCGATATCGCAAGAAGACTTAAAAAGGCGGGGTTGGAGCGAGCTTGATATCATACTTGTGACCGGTGATGCCTATGTTGACCACTCTTCGTATGGCGTTGCGCTTATAGGCCGGGTGCTAGAGAGCGCCGGGTTTAAGGTCGGCATCATAGCGCAACCGGACCGGTATACGCTCGATGATTTTAAGATATTGGGCCGGCCGAAGCTATTTTTTGGTGTGACGGCAGGAAATATTGATTCCATGCTTGCTAAATACACCGCGAATAAAAAAATCCGCAATGTGGATGACTATTCACCTGGAGGGCAAGCGCTTCTTAGGCCCGAAAGGGCAAGCATCGTATACACGAATAAATTACAGGAGGCGTTTAAGGGCGTTCCTATTGTCCTCGGAGGCATAGAGGCAAGCATGAGGCGGCTGGCTCACTATGATTACTGGTCAGACAAGGTGAGGCGTTCACTGCTTCTGGATTCAAAAGCCGACATACTTGTTTATGGAATGGGTGAGAAACAGATTTTAGAGATAGCTCATCGCCTAAAAGACTCAGCTGGTATAACCGACCTGGGAAATATTAACGGTACGGTTATCGCTCGAAAGTCTTTAGATGGACTTAAGAATTATGTTTTGATCCCTTCTTTTGAGGAGATTGCCCGGGATAAGGATGCTTTTAATACTGCCTGTAAGGACATCTATTCTGAATCTGATCCGATTTCCGGTAGGGCGGTTGCACAAAAGAGTGGTGACAGATTCCTTGTACAGTACCCCCTTGCGCAACCCCTTACCACGGAAGAGATGGACAGGATATATGCGCTACCTTATATGCGGAATTGGCATCCTTCATACGATAAAGAGGGTGGCGTTTTGGGGTTCGAGACAGTGAGGAATTCGATTACTTCCCATCGTGGATGCTTAGGCGGATGTAGCTTTTGCTCTTTACATCTGCATCAGGGCAGAATTATACAGAGCCGCAGTATCGAGTCGATAACCACGGAAATAGCCGCGATTGCCGAAGATAAAAAATTCAGGGGTACGATCACCGACATAGGTGGCCCGTCGGCAAATATGTATATGGCGCTATGCCCTTCATGGAAAAAAACAGGCGCGTGTCGCACGAAGCGATGCCTTTTACCTGAAAAATGCAAAGATCTTGACCTGGGCTACAATCATTCGATTCGCCTCTGGAATGAATTAAAAAAGATGCCTAGAGTAAAACATGTATTTGTCGGAAGCGGTGTTCGCTACGATTTATTAGTTGATCATTATTCGGATAGATATCTGCATGAATTGTGTAGCTCCCACATAAGCGGACAGCTGAAAGTTGCTCCGGAACATTGTGCAGGTTCAGTACTTGAGCTTATGAACAAGCCTCAATTTAAGCTATATGAAAAATTTATTGATAGGTTTAAAGCGGTTAATAAGGGATTAGGCAAAAAGCAGTACCTTGTGAATTATTTTATCGCAGGCCATCCCGGAGCACGCCTGGAAGATGCCCTTGAGCTTGCGCTATACCTGGTAAAGAACCATATTCATCCTGAGCAGGTTCAGGACTATATCCCTCTGCCCATGACTTTGTCAGCCTCTATGTATTATACAGAGAAAAATCCGCTTACCGATAAGAACGTATATGTAGCCAAGACACAGAGTGAGAGGACAATGCAAAGGGCTTTATTGCAATACAACAATCCGCAGAACAGGAAACATATACTTAGAGCCCTTAAGATACTCGGGAAAGAGGACTTAAATAATTTTTTTTACTGATAATTTAGATGAATACAAAGTTATCGCTTTGTTAAGAGAAAGCTCTGCAACAATAAACATGACATATACCCTTAATAAAATATTAAACAATAAGAATAGGATAAAAAGAGAGGCTGGCCTTGCTCTCTTTTTGTTTCTTTTTATAAGTATAGTAGGTTCAGCCTTTGCGCGGGATATAGTATTGTCTGAGCAAGAGGTCACAGAGATAGGTAATAAGGTGTTCATGAATGAATGCTCTTTGCGGGAGGATCGCTTAATTCAATGGAATATTGGCGAGGATTTTCTCTCCTGCGGAATAGGGCATTTTATATGGTATCCTAAAGGATATAAGGGGCCTTTTAATGAAAGCTTTCCCGAGTTTTTAAATTACTTAAAAGCGCAGGATGTTGATATACCCGAATGGCTTTATGCATCATCAGCGTCATCATGCCCCTGGGTATCGCGGGATGATTTTATCAATAACCACGGCGATATAAGGATAAAGCAATTGCAGGACTTTCTAATAGCTACCAAGCAGCTGCAGGCAAGATTTATTGTAAGGCGCTTAAATGGCGCCTTGGAGTTAATGCTTGAAAGCGCACCGGAAAAAGATAGAGCATTAATAAAAAGCAGGTTTGAGCGCATCGCCGCTACTCCATATGGCGTGTACGCGCTTGCTGATTACATAAATTTTAAAGGATTGGGCATATTGTCATCAGAACAATATAATGGTAAAGGCTGGGGGCTTCTTCAGGTACTTATTGCAATGAAAGACGAGGATAAACGGTCTGACCCGCTCTTGGAATTTGCCACAGCTGCTAATATTATTCTTATAAATCGTGTAGAAAATGCACCAGTTGAACGTAATGAAGAGAGATGGTTGCCCGGATGGAAAAATAGGGTTAATTCATATCTTAAATAATAGGGCAAGCATTCTGTTATGGTAATACTTGCCTTGTGATATAATTTACTAAATAAAACTTGTTGCAGGTGGCCATTGTTTAAGGTATACTTGTGCTATGAAAAGGAGGTGCACCATGAAGCAGGTATTAAAGATGTTTGTACCGATTGTTCTGGTAGGGCTGATGATCGCCGGCTGTGGCAACAAAGTGAGAGCAGATAAGCCTATATCCGAGGTAAAGAGTGAGGTTAAGGCAATGTCTGTAGAGCAATTAAAAACTACGATAGCGAAGTATAAAGAAGTTATCCAGTCTAAGAAAACCGAGATAAATCAATTAACCGCAAAGCTTAAGAAAATACCGGTAGCTCAGATGATGGGTGAAGAAGCCGGCAAGATTAAAACGGAAATACAGAATATAACCACATCTGTAAGGGCTTTGACCAGAATATTAAATGTTTATTCACAGGCGCTTAGGAGTAAATAACTAATTCATTATTTAGGTGATTTGCTAAACGAATGAGCTAGATATAAACAGGCCCTCTCATTATTTTTTGATGCAGAGGGCTTGTTATTTTGGTATACTAATGCAAAAAAGGAGTAGTTCGGATGAAGATATTTCTTATCGTAACTGCGATATGCCTGACAGCGATAAACGTGTGTGCCGAGACAGATATAGCACAGAAGCCAGGCTCATCAGAAGCAATAAAACTTCTAGAAGCGCAGACAGACGGGGGCAAACCATTAATGCAGGCGCTTAAAGATAGGAGATCTAGCCGAACATTCAGCGACAAGGAGATATCGGATCAGATACTATCCAACCTATTGTGGGCAGGTTTCGGTATAAATAGGCCTGATTCAGGGTTGCGTACAGCCCCCTCAGCCCGCAACATGCAGGAGATAGATATATATGTAGCTATGAAAAAGGGGCTCTATATTTATGAACCAAAGCAACACGTGTTAAAATTGGTGCTAAGAGAAGATATCCGCGCTATAACAGGCAAGCAGGATTTTGTAGCCGTAGCGCCATTGAATCTTATATATGTGGCGGATTATTCCAGGATGGATAAAACAAGTACGGACAAAGAATTCTACTCCGCTGCGGATACCGGATTTATTTCACAGAACGTATATCTGTATTGCGCGTCAGAAAACTTGGCAACAGTTATACGTGGTTGGGTTGATAAGGAAGCACTTGCCAAGGCGATGAATCTTGACCCTGAGCAGAGGATAATTCTTGCTCAGACAGTTGGGTATGAGAAATAGGATAAATATTATGGATTGCTTGATTAACATAGAATCGAATAAGGATATTCCAAAAAAGTATCAAAATACACCTATCGGCCTTTTACTCGAATATCATAATATGGGAAAGTCATACGATACTTATTCCAGTGCCCAGCTTCTTGTTGGTATGTGTATGGATAATCGTAAGCATCTTCATATCCCTGATAATTTTGCTTATATTATACGTGCAGGTGGAGCTAATATGAGGCATAGCGAATTTAAGGTATCATACGCTATATCCGTCGGTCAGGTAAGGCATATCGCCTTAATAGGGCATACCAAATGCGGTATGGTTGACCTAGTATCGCGCAGAGAAGAGTTTATAGAAGGACTGGTCCAAGGAGCCGGATGGACAAAACAGACAGCAGAGGAGCATTTCGACAATTTTGCTCCAATGTTCGAGATAGGCGACGAGATAGATTTTATTGTAAGTGAGGTAAGACGATTAAGGCAGCGATATCCAAAAATAGTAATAGCACCCCTTATGTATCGTGTAGAAGACAACCTTCTTTATATAATACAATAGCAGCAAGGGCCTTAATGAGTTTTATCATTATATATAGAAAAACCCGATTTTGTTAAAAGCGCGGCATTTTAAGTTGTCTTGACATGCATATGAAGATTGTAATTTAAAGTGCAACAAGTAGGAGCAAAAAAATAAAGCTCCACAGATCCGAAAAAATCTGTTATTTTGTAAGTACAGACAAACAAAAAAACAGGAGGATCTAATGGAGCTAAGTAATAATACCACTAAAAAGAAGAAATATAAACATATAAATACAATTGAAAGATATAAGATAGAAGGATATTTGGAAGCGAAAAAAAACATAAAAGAGATAGCAGAGATGTTAGGCCGAGATAGATCAACAATTTACAGAGAACTTAAACGAGGCGGAGTGGTTCTGTTAGATTCTGAGTTAAGGAAGAAAGCGTGTTACAAGGCAGATGCAGGACAGATGAGATATGAAGAGGCAGGCACAAACAAAGAAAGATCACTAAAGATCGGAAAAGACAGGCTATTAGAGCAATACATACGTAGAAGGATCCTCAGTGATAGATATTCCCCGGATGCGGTTATAGGGGAGATAAAGCGCAAGGGGCTGAAGTTTAAAGGGATGATCTGTACCAAAACATTGTATAATTATATTGATTCCGGCATATTCTCAGATATCAGTAATGAGAATTTATGGCAGAAGCGAAAAAGGCAAAAAAGAGGATATCGAACACTAAGGAGAGTCTGCTTAAGGAATAAGATGGCCAGAAGGATAACAGAACGGCCACTAGAAGCAAACGAGAGACTTGAATATGGGCATTGGGAAGGTGATTGCGTAAAGGGCAGACGGGGCAGCAAAACAAGCTTATTAACCTTAACAGAGAGAAAGACCCTAGAAGAGATAATTATTAAGCTTGAACAGGCAACGCAAGAAGAAGTACAAGAAGCTATGGATAAATTAGAAAAGAAGTACGGTAGGGCATTTAAACTAAAATTCAAGACAATCACCTTTGATAACGGAGGCGAGTTTTTAAACTGGAAAGCTTTGGAAGTCAGCATACTAGAGCCAGGAACGCAAAGGACAACTACATATTTTGCGCATGCATATAGCTCTTGGGAGCGTGGCAGCAACGAAAACTCAAATAAAATCATCCGTCGTTTTATTCCTAAAGGTGAAGATATAAGCCATTTTAGCAAGAGCGAGATAAAGGATATCGAAAAGTGGATGAATAATTATCCAAGAAAAAGGCTTGGATATAGGTCAGCTAAACAGGCAGCTCAAGAATGCTTAAGAAGTAGCAGTGATTTTGGACTTGATTTTGTTGCAGTATGAGTTACAATTTACCGTGACTGTGCTTAAATAAGTATTATATTGACACAAAGCGCAAAAAAATGTATATTATATGAACAGTTTTGAGTTTTATGAAAATAAAGCCTTCAAAAAAACCAAAAATCAGGAAAACCTGGAATATAAATCCCGGGACACGTGTTATGCAGGGCTCAAAAAAGCAGATGCGTTTGTCTGCTAAAGAGGAGCTCAGAAACATACAAAGAGGTCTCCATAATGAAGAAAAAGGTACTTAAAATAGGGCTTCCAAAGGGGAGCTTGCAGGAATCAACATTCAGGATATTGAAAAAAGCGGGCTTTAATATTAGCGTAGCAAGTCGCTCTTACTTTCCGTCAATAAATGATTTGGAGCTTGATCCGGTTCTTTTGCGTGCTCAGGAGATGTCCAGATATGTCGCGGACGGGGCATTGGATTGTGGTATTACCGGCGAGGACTGGATAAGAGAGAATAATTCTGATGTTAAACGCGTGGAGACTTTAGAATACGCGAAACAGAGTTTAAACAGTGTAAGATGGGTTGTGGCTGTGCCAGAGAGCTCAAAGATACGTTCCATAAAGGATTTAAGTAAAAAACGCGTCGCTACCGAGCTAGTAGGTGTTACAAAAGCATTTTTAAGAAAAAACAAGGTAACCGCTGAGGTTGAGTTTAGCTGGGGCGCGACAGAGGTCAAGGTAGCGGCGGGTCTCGTAGACGCTATAGTTGAGATTACAGAGACGGGATCAAGCCTCAGGGCGAATAAACTGCGTATTGTAGACACGATATGTTATTCCACGACACAGATGATAGCAAATAAAGAGGCATGGAAAAATACCTGGAAGAGATCAAAGATGGAATCTTTAGGCATGCTTCTTAAGGGCGCTATTCTCGCGGAGACAAAGGTTGGGCTGAAGATGAATGTCAAGAAGCCGTATCTTAAAAAGATACTTTCCCTTTTGCCCGCGATGAAGAGGCCGACAATATCAGAGCTTACAGATAAAGATTGGTTTGATGTTGATACTATTATAGATGAGGAAGACGTCAAGCGTCTCATCCCTGCTCTTAAACGCGCAGGAGCCCAGGGCATTATTGAGTATCCATTGAATAAGGCAATTTATTAAATTACAGTAAGTGTTCGAAACTGTTCCACAACTAGTCGAGAAACAGTTTCAAGACTAATAAACAAGGAGTCACAAACATGCCGTGCGGCAAAAAGAAGAAGCGCCAGAAGATGGCCAAGCACAAGAGGAATAAGCGCCTTAGAAAAATGCGTCACAAGAAGAAAAAGTCATAAAACAGCCATATTGTGTGCTGATTGATATAAGGTATCTTGCCAGATTGAACACTAAAATTTTATCAGGTGTTTTACCACTATTATTAATTTGTGGTCTTTTCTTAGATCAAGGATACGCGGGTGAACTAACGCGGCCGGAACAGCGATCCGGGTATAATGGTATATTCTCCTTCTTTCAGAATCTTTGGGAAAAACAGAATTTCCTTACAAGCCACAAAAATTTAGAAGAGCAGCAAAAGAAAAGCCAGTCATATGCCCATTATCTGATGGGCGTTATCTTTGATAATCAGGCTCAATATCATAACGCGATCCTAGAGTTCAAGCGCGTTAAGCAATATAAAACTGATTCAGAAAATCTGTATTTCAGATTAGCCTCTTCATACATTCATTTGAAGGAGTACGACAAGGCCCAAGAGGCCTTAAACGATGTTTTAGGGCTAGATAGCGATAATCTGAAGGCGCGTTTTCTATTAGCGGTTTTATATCTCGATAAACAAGACTTTGAGGCGGCAACAAGAGAGTATGAGAATATAATAAAGGCCGATCCTCATAACATACTCGCGCTTTCTTCTTTAGCGGATGTATATGTTTTTCAGGACAAACTCCAGCAGGCCCTGGATGTTTATGATAAATTGCTGGTAAGAAATGAATTCTCGCCCCATCTCTATTTTAATTTAGGCCTTCTGCATCTTAAGCTAAATAGAGTAAATGAGGCAAAGCATGATTTTGAGCAGGCAATTATTCTACGGCCTGATTATCTTGAGGCCGTGATAGCGCAGGGTGTTATAGCAGAGCTTAAACAGAATTATTCTAAGGCGCTAAACTATTACAAAGATGCGATCGCGATAGCGCCAGAGAATAAGACGTTGCCTTTAAGGCTTGCCAGGGCTTATTTTTTAAACGGGTCATTTAGCTTAGCAGAGTCAGAATATCAGAAGGCGATAGCGGATAGCCCGGATATCCCCGATGCTTTTCTTGGGCTTTCAGAGATTTATCTTAAGAAACAGAAAAAGCAAGAGGCGCTTTCAGTTTTAACTAAGTTGCTTGAAACCGATACAGATAATCGCAAGGCATTATTGCTTATTGGCATAATCTATTTTGATCAGAAGGATTATTTAAAGGCGATAAGTTATTTCGAAAAAGTTCTTATGGCCGATAATGATAATCAGGCAGCCTATTTTTATTTAGGAGCCGCGTACGAAAGGATAGATGATCGCGCGAAGGCGAAAGAGTTTCTCACAAAGGCCATTACTATAGACCCAAATGACGCTGATGCCTTGAATTATCTCGGCTATATGTACGTGGAAGATAATCAGCATCTTGACGAAGCTATTATATTGATAAAGCGCGCCTTAAAGGGGTTTCCAAAAAACGCTGCTTTTATAGATAGCCTGGGATGGGCTTATTATAAAAAAGGCGATTTGGACAGGGCCCGAGAACTTATAAGTAACGCCTTAAAACTTTATGGTGATGACTCGGAAATATATGATCACCTTGGGGATGTATATAACGCGATGGGTAAGACTCGTAAAGCAAACAAAGCATGGCAAAAATCATTGACACTTGATGCAAAAAACAAAAATACGATAGAGAAATTAAAGGGCATAAGATGACAAAACCGGATATAGGTAAGTTAAAAGATCAGGCAAGGCAGCTGCGAAGAGACATATTGACCATGCTTTCAGAGGCAGGAAGCGGACACACAGGAAGCTCTCTTTCATGCGTTGAGATTATACATTCTATATATAGCTATAAATTAAGATATGATGCGAAGAATCCCAATTGGGACGGAAGAGATAGATTTATTCTGTCAAAGGGGCATGGGTGCCCCACGCAATACGCGGTACTAGCGCATTTTGGGTTCTTTTCAAAGGACAGGCTGTCTACATTAAGAAAGATCGGCACATTATTGCAGGGCCATCCTCAACTCGGACTTCCCGGGTTAGAGGCATCTACAGGCTCTCTTGGGCAGGGGCTTTCTATCGCTAATGGTATGGCTCTTTCAGCTAAGCTCGATAAGAAGGATACGAGGGTCTATTGCGTGTTAGGAGATGGTGAGACAAATGAAGGCCAGGTATGGGAAGCTGCTATGACAGCTGCCCATAATAATCTTGATAATCTCTGCGCTATAATTGATTATAATAAATTGCAGATAGACGGTTTTTTGTGTGATGTTAAAGATATGCTCGTGTTGCAAGAAAAATGGGAGGCATTCGGTTGGAATGTTATAGAAATAGATGGGCATGATTTTACCCAAATTCTTGAGAGCTTAGACAGCGCGGAGAAGGTAAAGGACAAGCCTACTATGATAATAGCACATACGATAAAGGGAAAAGGCGTATCTTTTATCGAGAATAAGGCAGGATGGCATGGCATAGCTCCAAAGCCAGATGAACTGGAAGCTGCCTTAAAAGAACTTGAATAAAACGTTTGAAACTACTAACAAGCTATTCGCGCAAGACTTAAAATATAGGAGTTTATAATATGTTAATTTTACACAAACGGATAAAATTGTTTCTTCTCGACCACTGGATAAAGATGGCCATAGGAAGCGCTGTAGTCTTATTGATCGGCGCGGCTATATATGGCTTAAGCACCTTAGAGTCTTTTTACAGGCATATGACATTGGCTACGCTGCCTTTGCAGATTCTTATAGTAGCTGTCAACGCGATGATATTTGTATATATGTATATGACAGTTTTCAGGGGTGGGTTCGCGAAACTCGACAAAGGCCTGGTAAAAGGGGAGAAGATTGCTGTAAGCTTTAACGATGTCATAGGCATAGATGAGGCAAAGCAAGAATCTTGGGAGGTTGTCGAGCTTATAAAAGACAGGAGAAAACTTCAGCAGATAGGCGGGCAGGTAATAAAAGGTATATTGATGATGGGGCCTCCGGGTTGCGGTAAGACATACCTGGCAAAGGCTATAGCCACGGAATCAGGGATCCCTTTTATATCAATGTCTGCAAGTGAATTTACAGAGATATTTGTAGGAGTTGGTGCTAGCAGGATGAGAAAACTATTTAAAAAAGCACGCCGCTTAGCAGAAGCGCATGGCGGGTGCATAGTGTTTATAGACGAACTTGACGCGATAGGTAAAAAAAGAGGGTATAGCTATTTAGGCCAGGGCCAGGAGACGAATGCTACACAGAACCAGCTTCTTGTTGAGATGGATGGCTTAAAACAGAAGCAGGAGAATGTAATTGTTATCGGCGCTACTAACGCACCGGAAGATACTCTTGATGAGGCCATGTTGCGTCCCGGGCGCTTTGACAGAAAGGTTTATATAGACAGGCCTAATCTTGAAGGCAGGGAGAGCCTTTTTAGATTTTATCTGACCAAGGTCAAGCATGATGAAAAATTGGATATAGGAAGATTGGCGCGCAGGGCAGTGCGTAAGACCCCGGCGGATATAATGAATATAGTAAAGGAATCCGCGTTAATAGCGACAAGAAATAAAAAGGATATAGTTTCATTAAAAGAGATAAGCGATGCTATGGATCGAGTCGATTGGGGCATAAAGCATAGAGGCTTTATGACTCCAAAAGAGAGAGAGATGGTGGCCTACCACGAAGCAGGCCACGGCGTAATATTATATATGCTCCATCCCGCGGATGACGTGTTTAAGATATCTATTATATCCCGCAAGGGGTATCTTGGGGCGACAATGCACCATCCTAAAGAGGAGCTCCAAACTCGAAACAAAGACGCGTATTCTGCAGACATAAAGACATCCTTGGCAGGCTATGTCGCGGAAAAGATAAAATATGGTACGACTTCTAACGGAGTAAGTGGAGATTTCATGAAGTCTATGCAACAAGCTCATGATATGGTATGGCGCTTAGGCATGGGCAAGAGCGGCCTTGTCGGCGACTATAGTATTTATGGCAATACTGTTAACAGTAATGCGCCTTCCGCGACCCAGCTAGCCGAGTCAACTAAAGAGAAGTTGAACGCGGAGACGCAGGCTATTATGCAGGAATGCCTCAAGGAAGTAGAGGAGTTGCTCAAGAAGGAATGGAATATCGTTGAAACGCTGGTAAAGGAGCTCCTCGCGAAAGAAGAGCTTGACTTTGACGAGATAGAGGCTATATTCAAGCATTTCAAAAAAAATGAATCGGCTATAAGCAGTGATGATACTAAATAGAGCGATACTACTTTTAGTTTTTTGTATCGCGTTTGCTTCATGCACGCCTACGTATCCTAAAGAAAGAATAGTAGAGAGTGTGCAAAAACTCTGTGAAAAAGAGTATAATGTTGATGTTGAAGTAGTTATAGAAGGTTCTACAATGGGGGTCCGTATCCCCTTGGAAGGGCTCTTCGATACAGAGACTTTACAGATAAAGCCCGAGGCCTTTGACAAGATAACAGGTGTTATGCTAAGCGCGTCGCGGGTAGCCTTAAGTAGCGACAGATCGATAGATTTTTATACCGTTATAACATATGATCCAAAAGTTCCCGGCGCTGAAGTAGTGATGACCCGATATATCTTTGACCTGAGACGGTTTTTCTTAGGGGACATATCCAGGGGCGAATTCGCAAAGCGCATGGTCTTTGATGTGCGGTTTAATCCACAGGCCATAATAGACACCTGGCTCGGTGATTTTACATTGAAGGACCAGAGCTTTACGGAATTTATATGCGAACAGACATCGCGCAGGATTCAGGATGAATTCAGGGAAAACAAAGACTTAGCCGGGAAATTCAAGGTCATATTTTGCAAGGGTAGCCTTGATGGAAAGACGTTAAAGTTCGTTGTTGATATTAGCAGAGAGGGTCTGCCGGTAAGCGAACTTATTCATGGTAAGGCGTGGCATGGTGAGATACTGGAATTCTGCATGCAGAAGATCTGCTACGTTGCTTATATTTATAGTTTTAAGGATTTTGATGAGATTGAGGTTTTTAATAAATTCGATAACAAGTCATTAATAATATCAAAAGACGAGATTAGCAAATGGCGAAACAGGAGAATAAGAATTGATTAACGAAGATAAGTCATGCTGGAAGGCGACCAGAGATGGTTATGGAAAAGGACTTGTAAGTTTAGGCAAGGCAGATGAAAGAATAGTTGTTCTTAGCGCGGATCTAACGGAATCGACACGCGCCAATTGGTTTAAGGATGAGTTCCCGGAAAGGTTCTTCTCTTTTGGTGTTGCTGAGCAGGATATGATGAGCACAGCCGCCGGTTTCGCGCTTTCAGGAAAGATACCTTTTTGTTGCAGTTTTGGCGTATTCGCTTCAGGCCGTGCCTGGGAACAGATAAGGGTCTCCGCGGCGTATATGAATATTAACATAAATATAGGGGGAACCCACGGTGGCGTAACCGTTGGCCCGGATGGAGCAACACATCAGGCACTTGAGGAGATTGCGCTTATGAGGCTTTTACCGCATATGAGTGTTGTGGTGCCATGCGATGCCGCTGAAGCGGAAAAGGCGACAATAGCCTCAGCTGCGATTAAAGGCCCTGTTTATTTACGTCTTGGCAGAGAGAAGCTTCCAATCATAACAGATGGTTATGATGATTTTGAGATAGGAAAGGCCCATATTATAAGAGAGGGCAATGACTTGACTATCATAGCATGCGGCATAATGGTTTTTCATGCTATAAAAGCATCTGATTCGCTTAAAGCCGAAGGCATTGACGCAGGGGTAATCAATCTGCATACAGTAAAGCCCATTGATAGGCCAGCGATCTTAACCGCCGCGGAGAGGACAGGCGCTATTGTAACAGCTGAGGAGCATCTTGTAGCCTGTGGCATGGGCAGTGCTGTTGCTGAGGTGCTTATAGAAGAATTACCGGTTCCGGTTGAGATGGTAGGTGTTCGCGATCGTTTTGGAGAATCCGGCGCCCCCTGGGATCTGATGAAAAAACTAAAGCTTATGCCGGAGGATATCGTAACGGCAGCTAAGCGTGTGCTAAAAAGAAAGAAACAGGTTAGCAGATAATCTTATTTACAACATGGGAGTTTTGACAGAATCCCGCGTAATAGGCCAATCAACAGATAATATGAAATCGATTACTTTAGATGCCCCGGCGAAGATCAATCTTTATCTTGATGTTATCAGCAAACGCAGAGACTCCTACCATAATATAGCAACCATATTCCAAAAATTAAAGATTTGTGATACAATAAAGGTAAGTATAGTGAAGAAGGGCATATCTCTTTGCACGGATTCCCCTGATCTTCCTTCATCCAGGGCAAACTTAGCGTATAAGGCAGCTAGTCTTGTAAAGAATGAATTTAAGATAAAAGATGGCATAGCTATATCGATTAAGAAAAGGATCCCTATCGCGGCAGGGCTTGGAGGCGGCAGTTCAGACGCTGCCTCAGTCATAGCGGCAATGGCAAAACTTTTTAATCTTCGTTTAAGCCGTTTACGACTTATATTACTAGCCAGGGCAATAGGCGCGGATGTAGGTTTTTTTACATCAGGGTATAATTGCGCTATCGGCAGAGGCATAGGTGATCGTCTCACAGAGATAAAGACCCCTGCCCAGTGCTATATATTGGCCCTTGTGCCACGTGTTTATATATATACTAAAACTATATATAGCAAGTTGACTTTACGCTTGACAAAACCCGGTATGGATGTTAATCTATTTGCCCACATTTTATCGAGCAAAGATGGGTTATTCAGAGTAAGAAACTCACTTTATAATAGATTAGAAGATGCAGTATTGCCTATTTACCCGATTGTTAGTGAAGGCAAGAAGATCTTGTCTTTATATACGGAAGGGGTGCTCCTTTCAGGCAGTGGCCCTACAGTTTTTGCCCTTTTTAGAAAAAGAAAGGAGGCTGTAAAGGCAAAGAAAGATATCAAGGCAGACAGAAGATGGCAGCTTTTTTTAACTGAAACAGCATAGAAAGTTAAGAATTAAAAAGGAGCCGGCAAGAGATGGAGATTACAGAAGTCAGGATATTCGCTAAGGAATCGGACGATAAGAAGTTAAAGGCATTTGCTACTATTACATTTGACGACTGTTTTGTAGTCAGAAATATAAAGATAATTGAAGGAACAAAGGGGCTTTTTGTGGCTATGCCTTCACGCAAGATAAAAGAGGCATGCCCTAAATGTGGTTTTAAAAATCCCGCTCGTAGCAAATACTGCAGTCAGTGCGCGGTTGTTATGCCACCACCGGTGCCGTATGTAGAGAGTAACGATAAAAACCAGCGTCAGTCAGAACATAGAGATATCGCTCATCCTATTACAGCGGAATGCAGAGAGAAGATACAGAAGAAAGTCCTGGAGGCATACAGGCAAGATAGAGCAAGCGTAACAGCTAAGGAGAGCCCTGAACAACCGAAAGAAGTTTATTCAGAGCAGCGTGAAGAAGTTCATCATGAAAAGCCTATTCCGGGAGCAGAACCCATTGGCGGGGATGTAGATCTGAGCTGATCCGGCCATACTTCGGCGCTTGGTTTTAGGTTTGCGTTTTTTTCAAGCTACAACCTAACACCGTAAACCTGAAACCGATATAAATGGCGGATAGTGTAATGGTAGCACAACGGCTTTTGGAGCCGTTTGTGGTGGTTCGAGCCCACCTCCGCCAGCCATGGTTCGACGCGTCAAAAATTACATAGAATTGAAAATAAAAACAGGTATTATTATGAGTAAATGTTCATTTTGTGGCAGGAATAAATCCGGGGTAAAGAAGCTCTTTAGTGGGCCGGGTGTATATATATGTGATAACTGTGTACACTTGTGCAATCAAATACTTTTAAGCAAAGATAAAAAGAACTCAATCCCCAGCATGCCCTTTAGCGCAATGAGGGAATTGCCAAAGCCTATAGCCATAAAGAAGGATTTAGATAAATATATAATAGGCCAGGAGACGGCAAAGAAGAAGTTATCTGTGGCAGTGTATAATCACTATAAAAGGCTTATAAGCCCGTCTGTCACGTCAGGCCATGATGCTGATGTACAGCTTGAAAAGTCCAATGTGCTTCTTATCGGCCCTACAGGAAGCGGCAAGACTCTTCTGGCCCAGACACTTGCTAAGATACTGGATGTGCCTTTTGCTATATGTGATGCCACGCCTTTAACAGAGGCCGGCTATGTAGGTGAAGATGTGGAGAATGTGTTGCTTAGGCTTTTACAGAGTTGCGACTACGATGTAAATCGCGCGCAATGCGGTATTATATATATCGACGAGATAGATAAGATAGGTAAGACTCATGATAATGTATCTATTACAAGGGACGTTTCAGGAGAAGGTGTTCAGCAGGCGCTTCTCAAGATAATAGAAGGAACAGAGGCAAATGTCCCGCCACAAGGAGGCAGGAAGCACCCGCAGCAGGAATATATAAAGCTTGATACAAAAAACATCCTGTTTATATGTGGCGGTACCTTCAGTGCTCTCGATAATATTATTGAGAGAAGAATAGGCAAGACAGAGATAGGTTTTAAAGCGGACAGCTTAGCGAAACAAAGCGTAAATGTTTTAAATAGTGTCCTTGCCCATGTTGAGACAGAGGATCTGTTGAAATTTGGCATGATACCTGAGTTTATCGGAAGGCTTTCTATTGTCGCTACGCTCAATCTCTTAAGTGAAACAGACCTTATACACGTACTTACAAAACCGAAAAACGCTCTTGTAAAACAGTATATAAAATGTTTTGACATGGAAGGCGTTAAACTTACATTCACTGATACCGCGTTAAAAGAGATAGCGAGCAAGGCTGTCAGGAAGAAGACTGGTGCGCGGGCTTTACGCTTTATACTAGAGGAAGCTATGCTTGAGATCATGTATGAGCTTCCTTCAGAGTCTGGCGTGAAAGAATGCGTAATTACCGACGAAGTTATTACAAGTAACAAGAAACCGGAACTGATAAGAAAAGTTTTACAAGGAAAAAAAGTAGCATGAAAAAATGCGCGGCTATAATACTCGCGGCAGGTAAAGGTGTCCGCATGAGATCGGCATTACCAAAAGCGTTGTGTAGGTTATCAGGCAAGCCTATGGTAGAGTTTTTGATAAATTCCGCTCGCAAGAGCAAGATAAACGATATATTAGTAGTCGGTGGCTATAAGATAGATATTCTGAAAAAAAACCTGGCTGGGCAGGGCTTAAAGATAATAAAACAGCGCAGGCTGTTGGGCTCAGCTGACGCAGTAAAACAGGCATCAGCACATTTTAAGGGTTTCAATGGCATCATTATGGTTTTGTACGCCGATACCCCTCTCATATCAGATGTAACTATAAAGGCCATGCTTAAAAAACACATAAGCACGAAGTCAGATGTTACCGTGCTTTCCGCTTCTGTGGAAGATGCAAAAGAATATGGCCAAATAGCACGTGACGCGGATGGGAAAATTTGCGGGATAATAGAGCATACAGAAGCTTCATTATCGCATAACGCACAACGCAATACGCAATACGAGATAAACGCCGGCGCTTACTGCTTTAACGCGAAAAAACTTTTTAAAGGGTTAAGCTGTATACAGAAGAATAAGATAAAAGGCGAATATTATCTTACGGATATTATAAATCATTTTTATAAAAAAGGTTACAAGGCCAATTCCTATATTACCAAAGACGCTGATGAAGTGCTTGGTGTAAATAGACGAGAGGATTTACAGTCTGCTGAGGTTATATTGCGCAAGCGAGCGATGGATAAGTTCCTAGTAACAGGCGTGATTATAAAGGATCCGGCTAGCGCATATATAGAGGAAGGCGCAAAGATAGGCAAAGATACGATTATATATCCCTTTGTTGTGATAGAGAGTGGGGTTGTTGTGGGTTCATGTTGCAAGATAGGCCCGTTCGCGCATCTACGGCGCGGCACTGTTTTAGAAAAGGGTTCTTGCGTTGGAAATTATGTCGAGGTAGTCAGATCCAGGATTGGCAAAGGCTCAAGAGCGAAACACCACAGCTATATTGGGGATACTGACGTTGGCAGGGATGCTAATATAGGAGCGGGTGTAATCACAGCTAATTATGACGGAAGGAACAAGCACAGGACCATCATCGAAGATCAGGCTTTTGTCGGAAGCGGAACGACTATTGTAGCGCCTGCAAGGATAGGAAAAAAGGCCATGACAGGCGCCGGCAGCGTTTTAGTAAGGGGCAGTGATATTCTTCCGGGCAGTGTAGTGGTTGGGGTTCCGGCAAGACCTTTATCCGGCAAGAATAGACTTAAAAAGAAGAAAATAATTAAGAACTAAGAATTATATATTAACTTATAGGGAGCGGGCATATGAAAAAAACAAACGGGATTGTCGTATTTTCAGGTACTACACATAAAAAACTTGCCGCGGGCATCTGTAAGTGCCTCAAGGTCAAGCAGGGTAACGCACTGGTTTCAGAATTCAGCGAAGGTGAGATCAAGGTGCAGATACGCGAAAATGTCAGAGGTAAAGATGTTTTTGTGGTCCAGCCAACGGCCCCCCCGGTCAATAAGTCTGCGATGGAATTGCTGATAATGATAGATGCCTTAAAGCGCGCGTCAGCACGCAGGATTACAGCTGTAATACCTTATTATGGTTACGCTAGGCAGGATAGAAAAGATCAGCCCAGGGTGCCCATTACAGCGAAGTTGATGGCCAATCTTATTACCACAGCAGGTGCTAACAGGGTCCTTACTATAGACCTGCATGCGGGACAGATTCAGGGTTTCTTTGATATAAACCTCGATCATCTCTTTGCTGTGAATGTTTTTGTTGAGTATTTCAAAAAGAAAGGCCTTAAGAATTTAGTGGCTGTTTCACCTGATGTCGGAGGCATAAAGATGGCTCGAGCTTACGCGAAGAGGATGCATGCGGGCTTGGCGATAGTAGATAAGAGAAGACGTAATGATGTAGATGCAGAGGTTATGCATATCTTAGGCGAGGTAAAGGGAAAGACAGTGGTTATAGTCGATGATATTGTCGCGACTGCAGGGTCTCTTCAGGAGGCGGTAATCGCGCTCAAGAAAAAAGGTGCCAAGGAGATATACGCGGCGATAACACATCCGCTGCTGTGCGGCCCGGCAAGAGAACGATTGAAAAATATCGGGCTAAAAGAATTGGTGGTAGCTAATACGATACCGGTGCCAAAGGAGAAAATCTTCTCGGGCATAAAAGTCCTGTCAGTCGCCCCGCTGCTGGCCGATGCTATACAGAGGATCCACAATGAAGAGTCAATAAGCATATTATTTAAGAGCCCTACACCTAAAAAAAAGAATAAGGCCGGTGCTTCAGATGACGATGAATATTTTAAGCTAGGATAAAGGAGTAAAATCAAATGGAAAAAGTTATATTAAAAGCAGAGATACGTGAGGAATTTGGGAAAGAGTCGGGCAGCCGAATGAGAAAATCCGGCATAGTGCCGGCTATTGTCTATAAGCAAGGTGACAAGGCTCTCCCGCTTAAGGTAGATGCCAGGGAACTGTTTCATGTGCTACACACATCAGCGGGCGGTAATGTAATTATCAACTTAAATATTGCCTCTGATGATAAGGCCAAATCCGCAAAGAATGATAAGACCGTTATCATAAAGGAGATACAGTATCATCCGATTAAGGGAGATGTTCTCCATCTGGATTTTCATGAGATCTCTCTTACTGACAAGATAAATGTAACAATAGCTATTGAGACAAAAGGTGAGCCTGAAGGCGTAACGTCAGACGGAGGTATCCTTGATCACCCTACTAAAGAACTTCATGTAGAGTGTCTTCCTACGGAGATACCGGAGCGGATAGATGTTCATGTAGAAATGCTTAAGATGGGTGAAGGCATCAGGGTAAAGGATCTTGATATTCCAGATGGTATAACAGTGCTCAATGATCCGGAGCAGACTGTATGCTCAGTCGTTGTTCCTAAGGCAGAAGAGGAAGTCTCAGAGGAAGAGGCGGCATCGGAAGAGGCGGCTGAACCGGAAGTAATAAGAGAGAAGAAGCCTGAAGAAGGCGCTGAAGCATCTGGTGAATCACAGCCCGCGCCTGCCAAGGAAGAGAAGAAGCAATAACATTTTTTCGCGATAGGATAATCTGATGCACCTTGTAGCAGGGCTCGGTAACCCAGGTTCAAAGTATATAAATACACGTCACAACATAGGTTTTCGCGTAGTTGAAAAACTAGCGGAAGCAAACAATACCGTTATACGAAAAAAGCTCTTTGCAAACGCCAAGGAATGCAGGTTAACACTCTTTAGTAGAAAATTATTGCTTATACAGCCGCTTACTTTTATGAATTTTTCAGGCGTAGCAGTGGCTGCTTACTTAAAAAAGATTAAAGAGGATAAGAAGAACTTACTTGTAATATGCGATGATGTTAATCTGGGCCTTGGACAGATAAGGTTAAGGCCAGGCGGGTCAGCAGGTGGTCATAACGGACTATCCTCTATAATAGAGCGCCTTGGAACCACTGATTTCTCGCGCCTTAGAATCGGTGTAGGCTCAAAAAAAACAATAAGAGATTTCTCTGAATATGTGCTTTCGGATTTTAGGGAGGATGAACTTATAGATGTACAAGAGGCGATTGTCCTAGCAGTGGCAGCATGTGAATGCTGGCTCAAAGATGGCGTTGCTAAGGCGATGAATATATACAATAGATAAATTACACAAAGGAGGAACAATTGAAGAATTATGAATTATTAGTATTGATAAAACCCGGATTGGACCAGGATTCACTGAGTAACCTGTACAAAGCAATAGAAGAATTGATAGCAAAATACAAAGGCGAGATCGTTAATAAGGAAGAATGGGGCAAGAAGGCGCTTGCTTTTGAAATCAAAAAGCATAAAGAGGGGATATATTGCCTCTATCGCATTAAGCTCGGCCCAGAACACGTTAAGAACCTTGACAATGACCTTAGGTTGAATGACTCCCTTTTAAGGTCATCGTGCACAAAAGAGATGAAAAAGAAGCCGATCTTAGAGTCTAAGGTGGAAATCGCAAAAGAAGGAGGCTTGGATGGCTAATTTTAATAAAGCGTTTATTATGGGTAACCTGACCCGAGATCCGGAGTTGCGTTATCTGCCCAATGGTACCGCGGTCACGACATTTACAATCGCTTCAAACAGAGTATATACTCTCCCTTCCGGCGAAAAGAAGGAAGAGGCCACTTTTATGAGAATAGTTGTTTGGGGAAGAAGAGCGGAAACTTGTGGAGAATATCTGGCTAAGGGTTCATCCGCTTTTGTAGAAGGAAGGCTTCAATCCAGGACTTGGGAAGGACAAGATGGGCAGAAGCGAAGCACGGTAGAAATTATAGCTGATAATGTCCAGTTCCTGGGAAGACCTAAAAAAGATGGGCAAGGTGCCTCTAATTCACAGGAGGGGCTTAATACGATGCCTGATGTTGATTTGCCACCGAGTGGCGCAAGCCCAAAACCAGCCTCACAAGTTGATGAGGTACCGTTTTAATATTACACTAAGGAGATGAAAAATGCCAAGAAAAGCACCGTCAAAATCATCAAGAACAAAAAAGCCCGGTCAGCGCAATAATAAATTCGCGGCTTTTCACAGATTTCCGCGGGGATGCAGATTATGCAAGGAAAAAGCACTCAAGGTAAGCTATAAAGATGTATCCTTGCTACAGAAGTTTATTACAGAACAGGGTAAGATTATACCTGGGCGAATATCAGGTAACTGCGCTTCGCACCAGAGACAGGTCGCGCGTGCGATAAGACAGGCCCGCATTATGGCGCTTTTACCTTTTGTAGCAGAGTAATCAAAGAGGTTGCTTAAAAGATATTAGTAAATGATACCGGTGCTTACGCTCCTAAAGTAAGGAGTGTGCCGGCGCATTAGATAATTTTTTAAGCGCCTATTAAAATGCGAGGTTAAAGATGGAAGTTATTCTAAAGGAAGATATTTCAAAGATTGGAAAAGCAGGCGATACAGTAGAAGTCAAGGATGGTTACGCGAGAAATTACCTGATTCCGAAAGGGCTGGCTCTTGGGGTTACCCCGGCGAATGTTAAGGCTATCCAGGCGCAGCGCGAGAAGAATATCCGCAAGGAACAGGAAGCTAAGGTAGAGGCAGAGGCTATCGCGAAGAAACTCGAGGATATCTCCTGTACCATAGCGATGAACGTGGGCGAGGAGGATAAGCTCTTTGGCGCTGTTACTACCGCTGATGTAGCCGCGACACTTAGTGCGGAAGGTGTAGTAGTAGATAAGAAGGAGATTGTTTTTGAGGATGAGATACCGAAGCTAGGCATATATTATTTTAAGGTAAAATTACACCCTGAGGTTACGCAGCGCGTAAAATTGTGGGTAGTAAAGAAATAATTAAGAAGCGAATACCAAAACCAAGTACTGAGAACCGAAACTATGGCAAAAGATAAGCAGATAGACAGGGTTCCTCCCCAGAACGAGGAAGCGGAGATGGCGGTGTTGGGCTCCATGTTATTGGAGGAGAATGCCATTTCTCAGGCGGTCGAGATATTAGAAGAGAAGGCTTTTTATAAAGACGCGCACAAGAAAATTTTCAGCGCTATCGTTGATATTTATAGCCTGAACAAACCTGTTGATCTTGTAACAACAACAGAGATGCTAAAAAGCAAGAAGACCTTTGATGATATAGGAGGTGCTTCATACCTTGCTGCTCTTACGCAGGCGGTACCAACAGCGGCAAATATAAGCCATTACGCCAGGATCGTGCGAGAGAAATATATAATGCGCGCGCTTATTACTACAAGCACCCAGATAGTCTCCGAGGCGTATGAAAGCGACGCGGATACAGAAGAACTGCTTGACAGGTCAGAAAAACTTATATTTGATATAACAAGCAGCAAATCGGAATCCTCCTCAACACCGCTTAAAGAGATAATAAAAGACAGCATAGAGATAATAGACGGGCTATACCAGCGAAAAGAGAGCATAACGGGGATAGCTACAGGTTTTCACGAGTTTGACATAATGACCGCGGGTTTACAGCCATCAGAGCTTATTATTGTGGCAGGCAGGCCGTCTATGGGAAAGAGCGCGCTCGCTGCCTGTATCGCGGAACATGCAGGTATGATCGAGAAGGTGCCTACGGTTATATTTAGTCTCGAAATGGCAAAAGAACAGCTAGCTCAAAGGATGCTCTGTTCTCATGCCAGAGTTGATTTTCACAAGGTTAGAACAGGATTTCTTTCCCAGAGTGACTGGCCCAAGCTTACAAACGCGGCTGGCACACTTGCGGAAAGCCCTATATTTATCGATGACACCCCTTCTATATCAGTTCTTGAATTGAGGGCAAAAGCAAGACGATTGAAGAGCCAACATAATATAGGTCTTGTGATCGTTGATTATCTTCAGCTTATGAGAACCTCTACAAGAGGTATGGATAATCGCCAGCAAGAGATATCCGAAATATCCCGCTCACTAAAAGCCCTGGCACGCGAGATAAGTGCTCCGGTAATAGCGATGAGCCAGCTTTCACGGGCAGTAGAGGCACGCGCTGATAAAAGGCCGCAGCTATCAGACCTAAGAGAATCTGGCGCTATCGAGCAGGATGCGGATGTTGTAATGCTTCTTCTAAGAGAAGAATATTATACACCCACACCGGAAAACAGGGGAATCGCTGAGCTTATAATTGCGAAACAACGTAATGGGCCGGTAGGCACGGTGAATTTAATGTTCGTAAAGGAATATACCAGATTTGAGAATCTAACAAGGCAGCATGAAGAGCTTGCCGAAGAAGAGGTTGGCGTTTGATCGGTGTTCGGCGTTGTGTTTTAGGTTTTTCTAATTAAAACGAATAGCATGCTTCATAATGAATATATATAGTAATATAAGTAATATTGAAATCTATATCTAATTATTTTCTTGTTTACATATTAATTCTTATATGATAGATTAATAATCGGAGTACAATATGACTGTAGCAAGACAAAAATTAATTTTCCCGTGCCTTATAATAATGATTTTACTATCTGGCCTTTCCCTTATTCCCCACATTTATGCCCAGGGCATAAACAGCCAGGCCCAACCCGAGATTACCGATATCACGATTGAGGGCAATAAGGCTGTAAGCACAAATACTATTCTCTCTAAGATTAAAACTCATGTCGGTGGCAAATTTCAACAAAAAGCGGTTAATGCGGACATAAAAAGGCTTTACGCAACAGGGTTTTTTACGGACGTTACAGCAGAGGTAGAGAATTACGAAGGCGGCGTAAGGCTTATACTCTCTGTATTAGAGAAATCGGTTGTAGGCAGTATCGTCTTTGAGGGTAACAATATATACAAGGATGCCGTATTGTTGAAACAGATCGAGACCAAAGACGGAGACGCACTTAATAGGAGGCTTCTTGCGGAAGACGTAAAAAAGATAAAGGCATTTTATAAGAAAAAAGGTTACGCTCTTGTAACTGTAAACTATGAGATCGAGCTTAATGAGGAGCTTAATAGTTCTGTGGTACATATAAAGATTGATGAAAAAAAGCAGCACAGGATAAAGAAGATTACCTTTGAGGGGAATAAGGCGTTTTCGAGTAAGCGGCTGCTTAAAGTAATATCAACGCGTAAGGATACATTATTTACGTCGGGGATACTCGATGAGACTATGCTGGAACAGGATACAGAGCGCTTGGAGGCATTTTACAAGGATAATGGTTTTATAGATATGCAGGCAAGCGATGCTGTCAATTATTTAGATGATGGTATAGATATACTGATTACTATTGACGAGGGGCAACAGTATTTTGTCGGTACTGTCGCGATAGAAGGTAACAAAATTATCAGCGCTAAAGAGATAGATAAAGAACTCAAGATGGTATCTAAAAAGCCATACAGCCCTAATAACCTCCGCTTTGATGTTATAACTATACAGACGCTTTATTTTGATAAAGGATATATGTCGTGTCGCGTAAAACCTGTTACATCGCTTAACAAAGAAGCTAAGACCATTGATATAACATATACCCTTACCGAAGGTGGTTTAAGTTATGTAAGCGCGGTAAAGATAGAAGGTAACTACAAGACTAAAGATAAGGTTATTAGGCGGGAGTTACGTCTATATCCGGGAGAGAAGTTTGACGGCGTTAAACTAAAAAAATCAAAACAAAGACTTTATGACCTAGGATATTTTGATGAAGTTGTTTTTGATACGGAGCCGACCAACGTAGGCGATGAAAAAGAACTTGTTGTACGCGTCAAAGAGGCCAAGACCGGCGAGTTCAGTTTTGGCGGTGGTTATAGTTCTGTTGATCAGCTGGTAGGATTCGTTGAAGTTGCCCAGAGAAATTTTGATATAGGTAATTTTAAGACATTTACAGGTGCCGGTCAGATATTAAGGGTAAAAGCTGAGATCGGTTCTGTGAACCAGAACTATACATTAAGTTTTACAGAGCCCTGGATATTTGGATACCCTTATCTCTTTGGTTTTGATCTCTTCAACTTTGAAAGAAGAAAGAAAGAGTCCCTTGGTTACGGTTATAGTGAAAGAAGAACAGGCGGTGCCCTTAGATTCGGGAAAGAGTTCGATGATTACGATCGCGCTGATCTGAAATATAGATTGGAACGGGTAAAGATAGGCGATGTCTCTTCAGAGGCCTCCAACGCGCTGTTGGATGAAGAAGGCAAGAACACTATAAGCAGCCTCGCACTTACATTTACCCGGGATACAACGGACAGCAAATTTAATCCTATGTCAGGCCATATACTATCCGCTACCGGAGAGGATGCGGGGGGCATATTCGGCGGGACCAAGGATTTCTATAAATTGACAGGACTCGCGGATTTCTTTACTAATTACAATAAGAAGCTGGTATTCGAGTTCAAGGCAAGAGGCGGATGGGAAACAGAATATGATGATTCAAAGCATGTTCCTATCTACGAAAGGTTCTTTGCCGGAGGCGCTAATACTGTAAGAGGGTACAAGGAAAGAAGCATAGGTCCGCGTGATTCAAAAACAGGTGATCCTATCGGCGGTGAGGCGATGCTTATCGGAAATGCTGAGGCTACATATCCGATATTTAAAAATTTTAAGATAGCGGTATTTTATGATATAGGCAATGTGTGGGAAAATTCAGAAGATGCCAGCATAAAGAGCGACGATTTTAAATCCGGCACAGGTGTAGGAGTAAGGGTAAAGACGCCTATAGGGCCTGTAAAGGTTGATATGGGCTATCCCCTTGATCAAGCACATCCCGGTGATAAGCAGAAGGTAAGATTCCATTTTAGCATGACAAGAGGCTTCTAGGTTATAAAAAATCACCCTATTCCTTATTGCATGGATAAAATTTCTACCACTGCAAAAAAAATAACAAACAAAATATAGGAGGCGGTTATGAGTAAAGCAAGAATTTTGTCAGTATTAGCAGGTTTTCTTTTAATGGGTTTATTATCTTCTCAGGGCGCGCAGGCAGCGGAGGCGCTTAAGATAGGATATGTGGATTATGCCGCGGTCTTTCAGGGCTACGACAAGACAAAAGAAGCTTATGCGATGTTTAGAGAAAAGGGCCAGAAAAAACAGGCGGAGCGCGACGGCTTGATCGAAGATGTCAGGAACATGAAAAACGAGATTGAGCTTCTAACTGATAAGCAGAGAGACAAGAAGCAGGTAGAGATCGACGAGAAGATAAGAGTTCTGCAGGATTTTGAGCGCGAGGCAAAGGTTGACCTGGATCGCGAAAAAGACAATTTGGAAAAAGATATATTTAAAGAGATCGAGGCGGTAATAGAACGGTATGCAGTTAAAAATGCCTACAGCCTGATACTTAGCGACAGGGTGCTTGTTTATGCTCAGGAGAAGTTTGACATAACCAACGAAATCCTTAATCTATTAAATTCAAAACATAGAAAAACAGGTAAATGAAGAAAAGCCTTCATGAAATAGCGACAATTTTAGGCGGTGAAGTAGTAGGTGACGCGGGTATAGAGATAAGCAATGTAAATGGTATCAGGGAAGCGCAAGAAGGGGATATTACCTTTCTTGCGAATTCTCTATATAAGCCACTTATAAATACTACAAAGGCCTCCGCTATTATAACATCAAAAGAGATCCTTTCTGCCCATAAGCCGATTATCCGCGTGGAGAACCCATCTCTGGCCCTTACAAGGGTCATATCTATTTTTAGCGTAAAGCCAGAAAGCGTGATACCTGTAGGTGTTCATGCGTCTGCTGTTATAGGCAAGAATGTTAAGACAGGCGAAAATGTCGCGATATCTGCCTTTGTTGTTATAGAGGATAGTTGTGATATAGGTGATGGCTCTATAATATATCCACATGTCTATATAGGCAATAATACAAAGATAGGTTCTCAGGCGAAGATATATCCAAATGTTACGATACGTGAAAACGCTACTATCGGCTGCAATGTTATTATTCATGCCAATACCGTTATAGGTTCAGACGGCTTTGGTTATGTACAGATTAATGGCTCACATCAGAAGATACCTCAGACAGGGGTAGTTGTTATTGAGGACGATGTAGAGATAGGTTCCAATGTATCGATAGACAGGGCACGTTTTGGCAGGACACTTATAGGTAAAGGTACCAAGATAGACAATCTTGTCCAGATAGCTCATAATGTAAGTGTAGGTTCTCATTCTATCATAGTTTCACAGGCAGGTATCTCAGGTAGTTCAGCACTGGGGAAAAATGTAATTATCGCCGGTCAGGTAGGCATAGTTGGCCATATCGAGATAGGCGACAACGCGATAGTAGGGGCACAATCCGGGATTACCAAGTCACTGCCGAAAGGCGCTATAGTGCTAGGTTCACCCGCAAGCCCTATATCTGAACAGAAGAGGATATTCGCGGCTTTACGTAGATTGCCCGAGATGCTCAAAGTCGTTAAGGCGCTTAAGGATAAGGTATTAAAATAAGGAGTTGGACGTGTCATTACAGCGTACAATAGGAGAAGAAAAAAAAATAGAAGGCATAGGCTTACATACCGGCAAGAATATTAAGCTTAGACTTTTGCCCGCGGATGCGGATAGCGGGGTAAGGTTTAAAAGAGTCGATCTTCCTGATAAGCCTATTATCCCCGCACTGGCGTCTCATCTTACAGACGCGTCAAAGAGCTTACGGCGCACATCAATAGGATCAAATGGCGCGGAGATTCATACCATAGAACACTTACTCGCTACGCTTTCCGGCATGCATATAGATAATATTATGATCGAGATCGATGGACCGGAACTGCCTGGCTTAGATGGAAGCGCGGATGGTTTTGTAAAGGTTATAAAAGAAGCGCGCGCCAGGGAGCAGGATAGCGTACGCAGAGAATTTTGCGTAAGAGAGCCTCTTTGGGTAGAAGATAAAGATTCTTTATTAGTGATATTGCCTGATGTAAATTTTAAGATATCTTATACTATCGATTACCCCACCACAAATTTTAGGACCCAATACGGACATTTCCTTATTAATAGCCAGACATATGAAAACGATATAGCGCCAAGCCGTACTTTTTGCCTTGAAGAAGAGGTTGAACATTTACGCGCTCTAGGGCTTGGTAAAGGTGCGTCACTTGATAATACGGTCGTAGTGGGTAAAGAAGGCGTTGTAAGCGGTAAGTTACGTTTTGATGATGAGTTCTTAAGGCATAAGATTTTGGATCTCATAGGTGATCTTTTTTTATTAGGCTATCAGGTTAAGGGGCATGTTATAGCGATTAAGAGCGGGCATATGCTTAATATCGAACTGCTCCACAAGATAATTAAGCATTCCGACAATGCGCCGGGTAAAGACGCGGCAGTGGACACGCCTGCTACAAAGGGCGTTCTTGACTTGGAGGGGATAAAGAAGGTTCTCCCCCACCGTTACCCGTTCCTTATGGTAGATAGGATATTAGAGCTCAAGGAAAGATCAGCAGTGGGCATGAAAAAGCTCACCAAGAGTGATTATTTTTTTGCAGGGCACTTTCCGGGTAACCCGGTTATGCCCGGGGTACTTATGCTCGAGGCTATGGCACAGGTAGGAGGAGTTATTCTTCTTAGCCGCCCTGAAAATCTCGGTAAGATAGCGTATTTCATGTCTATTAATAACGCGAAATTCAGGCGCATCGTAAGGCCCGGCGATGAATTGCATCTTGAGGTTGATGTAGTAAGATATAAAACAAGGACAGGTCAGGTTCATGGAAGAGCGCTTGTTGACGGCCAGCTCGCGGCAGAAGCGGACCTTAATTTCGTCTTTGAAAAAAAGCAGGATTAATAAAAATATGTCCATACATAAGACAGCCATAATAAGCAAGGACGCTATACTTGAAAAAGGCGTATCAGTAGGGCCTTACTCCGTGATAAACGGTAATGTGGTTATAGGTGCCGGTACAGAGATAGGCCCTCACTGCGTAATAGATGAATTTACGACTATAGGAAAAGATTGTAAGATATTCTCTGGCGCTATTATCGGTAGCATAAGCCAGGATAAAAAGTTTAATGAAAAGAGAAGTTTTCTGGAGATAGGCAATAATAATACAATACGCGAATATGTTACAATAAATAGAGGCACGGAAGAGGAGAGCAAGACGATAATAGGTGATAATTGCCTGTTTATGGCATATAGCCATGTAGCGCATGATTGCAGGATAGGTGATAACGTGGTTCTGGCTAATTGTGGTACTTTAGCCGGATATGTAGAGCTAGAAGATCATGTTATCATGGGCGGCCTCGCGGCAGCGCATCAGTTCGTAAGGATAGGCAGACTATCGATAATCGGAGGCTGCTCCAAGGTGGTCCAGGATGTCGTACCATATTCTATGGCAGACGGCCACCCGGCTAGGATATATACAGTAAATACAGTAGGGCTTGATAGAGTGGGCTTTACAGATGATCAGAAGGATAGCATAAAGCGAGCTTTTAAGATAATGTTTTCAATGAAGCTCAATATTAAGAACGCGTTATTAAAAATAGAAAAAGAGCTTACCCCTACACCAGAGATAACTACCCTACTGGATTTTATCAAATCCGCGGAAAGAGGAATTTCCAGGTAATATTTATATGGATAAGATGCATCGAATAGCGCTTATTGCCGGCAGTGGAAAATTTCCAATATTACTTGCCCGGGCAGCAAAGGACAATGGCATTGAGGTAATAGTTATAGCCATAAATTCCGCTGCAGAAAAAAGCATAGAAAAAATAGCTGACAAGATATACTGGGTAAATATAGGTCAGGCAAAAAAGCTTATAGATATACTATTAAAGGAAGAGATACGATACGCGATAATGGCCGGAAAGGTCAATAAGGCAATAATAATAAAACAGGCTCTGACCCTTGACAAGGAAGCCCGAGGCCTGCTTAAAAGGATAGCTGATAAGAGAGATGATACCATACTCTTAAGTGTCGCTAATCGACTTAAAGATTTTGGTGTCGAACTTATTGATTCAACATTTTTCCTTAAAGATCTTATGCCCGGAAAGGGCGTATTAACAAAAAGAAGACCGAATAGACAGGAATTAGAAGATATAAAATTCGGTTTCTCAATAGCCAAGGATATGGGCGCGCTAGATATCGGCCAGTCTGTTATAGTAAAGCAAAAGGCCGTCATAGCTGTAGAGGCCATAGAGGGTACGGATTCGGCGATAAGAAGAGCCGGCATACTTGCGGGAAAAGGGACTGTTGTTGTAAAGGTATCTAAACCAAAACAGGATATGCGTTTCGATGTGCCTGTTGTTGGCATTGAGACCTTAAAGGCATTAAAAGACGCTGGGTCATCTGTTCTGGCAATAGAAGCGGGTAAGGTTTTAGTATTAGAAAAAGAGCCTCTTGTTACGAGAGCCGAAAAAGCAGGACTTTCTATTGTCGCGGTATAGCGCAAGCATATTAACTCAAGGCTGAATAAAATGAAATCTTTTAATATAAAACCAAGGATAGTCGCTAAGAAGCTCGTCGATTTTATAGCATACACAACGGAATCTAAAGGCTTTAAGAAGGTTATTTTGGGACTTTCCGGCGGGCTTGATTCAACGGTAGTAGCATATCTTTCACAGGCCGCACTTGGCAAAGATAATGTTACAGGCGTTCTTATGCCATATGGCAAGCTTTCGCAACAGGCGCTACAACATGCGAGAAAGATTGTTAAGAACCTGTGCATAAAGTCAAAGTGTATAGATATTACAGAGATGGTGGATGCTTACTTCAAAAAAACAAAGATATCCGATAGAACCAGATGCGGCAATAAGATGGCAAGAGAGAGGATGTCTATACTATATGACCTATCAGAAGAATACAACTCACTTGTTATCGGTACCTCTAACAGAACAGAGCTTCTCTTAGGCTATGGTACTATTCACGGTGATTGCGCCTGTGCCCTTAATCCGATCGGCAGTCTTTATAAGACACAACTAAGGAGCCTGGCCAAATATATCGGGGTTCCATCTTTTATCTTAGATAAACCGCCAAGCGCTAATCTGTGGCAGGGCCAGACCGATGAGGAAGAACTGGGATACCAGTACGAGGATATAGATAAATTATTGTTTTTTATGATAGATAACAATCTCAGTGAAGAAGAGTTGGTAAAGAGAGGTTTTGCCGGCAACTTTGTTCATGATATGAGAGAGAGAATACGAAATAATAGTTTTAAATCAGAATTACCTGCAGTAGCGCAATTATAATATTTTACGCGCGTAAACCCAAAAACTGAAACAGTTACCAAATTGTTCGGGAGAAGTGTTTTATTTTTGATCAGGACAGTGCCCCGAACAGGCACATGTTCGGTTTTTTAATAATAATTATTAACTTGAGACTCATAGCGAAACTGGCTATGCAAGGTGGGATAGTTTATTAGTTTAAGAAATCCGCGACCTCTTTTGCGGCACGCGTAACTGCTCCGGGCTCCTCAAGGCTTAATCTTATTGCAAGAAATTCTTGCTTCATCTTATCTATTAGTTTTTCATCAGTAATCAGTCTTTTCATATAATCGGCGATCTTTTCACTCGTCGCTTCATATTGCAGGAATTCTTTAACTACATGCTTTCCTGATATAACATTTACCAGACCTATGTAAGGCAGTTTTATCAGATGTTTTGTAAGTATATAGTTAAGAAAGTTCGCTTTATAAATTATAGCCATAGGCACATTAAGCAACGCAGTTTCCAGTGTAGCAGTGCCAGAGGTAACCATCGCGCAATTACATACCGATACAGCATTATAGGTATCATTTTCTACTGCAATTACATCTACCCCGCTATTTTTGATTCTCTGTTTTACATACTGTTTATTCACGGTAGCAGCCATTGGGAGAACAAATCTTATTTTTTGATTAAAAGTGTTTAGTATTAGTTTTGCGGATTCAAGCATAACAGGTAGGATGTTTTTTATTTCGCTCTCTCTGGAACCCGGCAATAGCCCTATAACTTTAAAGTCTTTTTCAATACCAAGTTTTTTTAAGATAGCCTCCTTTTTAGAGGTGGTTTTTACCATGTCGAGTAAGGGGTGGCCTACAAAACTAACATTAACGCCATGTTCTTTGTAAAGGGTCTCCTCGAATTTAAAGAAGACAAGCATCTTATCTACAAGACGGCGTATGGTCTTTATGCGCCAGAGTCCCCAGGCCCAAACCTGCGGGCTCACATAATATACGACCGGTACACCAAGGGCTTTTAGCTCTTTAGCTACTCGCAGATTGAATTCAGCATAGTCAATAAGTACGGCTAAGTCAGGCGGGTTTTGCTTGAGGTTATCCCGCAACGTGTTAAATATCTTTTTTAATTGCAGATAATGTTTGAATAGCCCGCCGGGCCCCATAAATGCGAGGCGTACTATATTTTCATGAATATCGACACCGGCTTCTTTCATACGGTTACCACCGAGGCCAAAAAAGGAGACGTCGCTCTTTACGGATTTTATCTCTTTTACCAGATCCGCGGCATGCATATCGCTTGATGCTTCACCCGCTATAATAAGTATTCTTTTCATCTTTTGATTTAGCTTTATCCTTTTAGGATTCTTGCGTGAGATTACGCGCTTTTAATATTTTTTAATATCTCAAGTGCTACACTAAGGGCCTGGCGTCCTTCCCTGCCTGCGGCCAGGGGTTTTTCGCCGGTACGTATGCATTCGAGGAAAGAAGATATCTCTTTTTGCAGGGGTTTTTCCTTTTTAATATCTATCTGATGGGGGATGATCTTACCGAGCTTTCTTTTGTATATAATGGCGTCCTGTTTTATATAATCCAGAGATATATAAGCGTTTGTCTGGAACATCCTTATCTTTCTGACAGCATTCGCGGTAATACGGCTCGCTGTGATATTGCAGACAGCGCCATTTTCAAAGACAATGCGGGCATTGGCAATGTCTTCATGCTTTGTCAGTACATTTACCCCGACAGCCTCTATGCTTTTTATAGGAGATTTTATCAGCCATAGCAGTATATCTATGTCATGTATCATTAAATCCAGTACGACGCCGACATCCTTCACCCGTGGAGAGAACGGTCCTAACCTGTGGCATTCAACGAATTTTATGTCACCTTTTATTTTTAGGATAGCTTCTATAGCGGCGTTGAAACGCTCAACATGGCCGACAGCAAGAGTTAAGCGTTTTGTTTTAGCGATATCGAGTAATTCATCCGCTTCACGAACAGTCTGCGTTATAGGTTTTTCTATCAGAAGATGAATACCGGCACTTAGTAGTTCTTTGGATATGGAATAATGCGCCTTTGTCGGAACCGCGATACTCGCGGCGTCTATTTTGCCTATGAGTTTTTTATAATCCCTAAAACCTTCAACATTAAGTTCTTTGCTGACCTGCGACAGCCTTTTAGTGTCTGTGTCGCATATGCCTACTAACTCAACATTCTTAAGAGAGGAGTATATCCTCGCGTGTATAGACCCAAGCGCGCCTGTCCCGATTACGGCAACTTTCAATTTTGACATTTTTACCTCTTTTGTTTGAATCATTATACCACGCGCACTTTACGCGGTCAATGCCTTCCGTTTGCAACAAAAACAATTCCTTGGTATTATAAAAATCAAAGAGCTAGGGTAAAGAATTATGTAACATATATAATATCGTTTGTGCTTGCCTTTAGCAGCGCATTGGATTTTTTTGCTACGGATTTAAATAGATAGCAAAAATACCTGCGCTGCGAAGGCAAGGCATAAGCGATATTATAGGCGCGTAGTATATTTTATGAGTTAACGCAGGTGTGGTTTTTTAGTCTAGTTTACACTCGACAACGCAGAATGCTTATGATACAATAAAATCACAAAATTTCGCATTAAGGAGAAAAATGAAAAATTACTTGAGGCTTATAGGGTATGTAAGGGCTCATTTGTGGGTATTGGCTTTGGCGGCGGTATTTATGATATTAACATCGATACTCCAACCTATATCCTTAGGTGGCTTTATCCCCTTTATTGATAAGGTAATGATAGGAAAAGATGTCGTAATACCGAGTCACAATGTGCCCGCTTTTATATTAGATCTCGTTGCAAAGATAAACAGTATGCCAAGGGTCAGGTTGTTGGGGATATTTATCGCGTTTTATATTACATTATTTACCCTGAGGGCCCTTCTGATGTATTGCCAGCAATTCCTTATGAGAGAGGTCAGTCAGAGGGTGGTTCGTGACATGAGAAACCTTCTGTATGAGAAGCTCTTAAATCTTTCAATGAACTTTTATTCTCATTCGCGAACAGGCACCTTGGTTTCACGTATTACGTATGATACTACTATAATACAGGATGCTGTATCCGAAGGGTTGACAGACCTAATATGGCAATCTTCTCAGTTTATATTTTCTCTCGGAATGGTTATCTGCATAGCGGTTTTTTTCCAAATAAATGTGATGTTCATATTTATCGCTTTAGTTGTAACGCCGCTTATTGTTGTGCCTTTAGTACAGATAGGTAAGCGCCTGAGGCAGATAAGTAAGAAATCTCAGGAGTCTATGGCAGGTATAAACAATATACTCTATGAATCTGTCAGCGGTATAAGGATTATCAAGGCATTCTGCATGGAAAATTACGAGAAGCAGAAATTTAAAGAGCAGAATAGTTATTTTAAAAATATGGTCATGAAGTCTAACAAGAGAATACTTGCCGTGAGCCCGTTGACAGAGTTGGTTACTATGATATCAGCCATGGTTATCCTCTGGCTTGGCGGACAGCAAGTTATCTCAGGCGCTATGACCATGGGAACGCTTACAGTCTTTTCTCTATCAGTTCTTTCCTTATCAAGGCCTATTAACAGGTTGAGCAGGGTGCACAATGTAAATCAACAGGCCCTTGCAGCCGCGTCACGCATATTCGAGATGCTCGATGAAGAGGTTGCTATAGAGGAGAAACCGGGCGCTAAAAAGATCCCTTCTGTTAAAAATGATATCGTTTTCTCTGATGTAAGTTTTAAATACACAGATACAGAGGTCTTAAGCAATATCTCTTTTAAGGCAAAGTCAGGAAATGTTATGGCCTTTGTAGGACCCAGTGGTGCGGGAAAGACTACCCTTATCAGTCTGATAGCGCGTTTTTACGACCCTAACGAAGGGAGCGTTAAGATAGATGGTGCTGATATAAGGGATGTTGAATTGCAGTCTTTACGTAACCAGATAGGTATTGTTACGCAAGAGACGGTTCTTTTTAATGACACAGTCTCCGCGAATATAGCTTATGGCAATAAGGATATTGATATTAATAAGGTTATTGAATCAGCTAAGACAGCAAATGCCCATGATTTTATAATGAAGATGCCGCAACAGTATAATACTGTTATAGGAGAGCGAGGTTTCAAGCTTTCAGGCGGTGAGAGACAGAGGCTCGCTATAGCGCGCGCTGTATTTAAAAATCCGCCTATCCTTATATTTGATGAAGCTACTTCTCAGCTTGATTCCAAGTCAGAAAAGCTGGTGCAAGAGGCCATAGATCGACTCATGGAGGGCAGGACAGTATTTGTTATCGCTCACAGACTATCTACCATTAAACATGCTGATACTATTGTAGTTATGGAAAATGGAAAGATAATAGATATGGGTGCTCATGATGAGCTTTTAGCAAGAGGCGGCCTGTACAAGAAGCTGTATACCATGCAATTTGAGAGCTTTTAGATATATTGCCTTAAAATAGCTCTATTTATATATTATAGTAATTATAGTAATTATTTACTTGCAAGTTGCAATTTTTATGATATAATCTATGATTACCTATGTACCATAAGGCTTTATTTGTAAAGTTTTGAGCTTATAGCTTTTTGGTAGCAGGGTTGCATTTTAGTTATCTGTTTTTTTGTACTATTTCGAACTTAAAAGGAGGAATTAAATTGGTTACTGATTTAATGAAACAGCTTTTAGAAGCAGGGGTCCATTTCGGGCATCAGACTAAGAGATGGAATCCAAAGATGGCGCAATTCATATTTGGGCAACGCAATGGTATCTATATAATCAACCTGGAGAAGACAGCTGCCAGACTTGAAGAAGCCTGTGATTTTTTAAGAGACGTAGCCTCCAAGGGGAGCTCTGTCCTGTTTGTAGGTACCAAGAAACAGGCCAAAGACGCAGTTATAGAGGAATCTCAGCGGTGCAATATGTTCTCAGTGACAGAGAGATGGCTCGGCGGGCTTATGACCAATTTTAGTACAATACGAGCTAGTGTCAAGAGAATGAAAGATCTGGAAAAGATGAAGGAAGACGGAAGCGTAGACGTGCTTACCAAGAAAGAGAGAGCAGGCCTTGATAAAGAATGGGCAAAATTGCATAAAAACCTCGCCGGTGTGGCAGAGATGCAGAAATTACCGGGTGTTGTTGTTATAGTCGATCCAAAAAAAGAAGATACAGCAGCTAAAGAGGCAACAAAGCTAAATATTCCTATTGTGGCATTGATAGACACAAATTCTGACCCTGATGCAATCGATTATCCTATACCAGGAAATGACGATGCTATAAGGGCGATAAAACTCGTCCTTTCTACTTTGGCAGATGGTGTTTTAGAGGGTCGGAAGCAATTCGCTGAAGGCAAGAGCGAGGCAAAAGAGTAATAAAAAATTTTAAAATATAATTTAAGAGAGGAATACACAAGAGATGTTAGACAAGGTTAAAGAGTTACGAGAAAAGACGAATGCCGGTATAATGAATTGCAAGGTAGCGCTAAAAGAAGCGAATGGCGATATAGAGAAGGCTATTGATATACTTCGCAAAAAAGGCGTAAGCCTTGCGAGTAAGAAATCATCCCGTACAGCAAAAGAGGGCATGATAACTTCGTATATTCATATGAATAATAAGATAGGTGTACTGCTTGAGCTAAATTGCGAAACCGATTTTGTAGCACGCAACGACGAGTTTGTAAAATTCGCTAAAGAGCTTACTATGCAGATAGCGGCGGCTAATCCAACTTATATTACAAAGGATGAGGTTACGCCTGAAGATCTCGTAAGGGAGAGAGAGATTATAAAAGAGCAGAACAAGAATAAGCCTGAGCATGCCTTGGAAAAGATAATGGAAGGCAAATTAAAAAGCTATTACCAGGATATATGCCTTCTTGATCAGCCGTATATAAAGGATCCAAAGGTATCTATCAGCGATCTCTTGACAGGGGTAATAGCCAAGACAGGTGAGAATATAGTTATAACCAGGTTTATACGTTACCAGTTGGGCGAAACTGCATGAAAAAAACCGCAACAAGACTCCTCAAGAAGCTGGCATACAAAAGAATTGTCTTAAAATTAAGCGGTGAGTCACTACAGGGCAAGAGCGGTTATGGTATTGATATCATGGTTGCTCGATCGATAGCTTCACAGATTAAGCAGATACATAATATGCATGTGGAGATAGCCATTGTAATAGGCGGCGGCAATATACTCCGAGGAGCAGAAGCGGCAAAAAATGGTACAGATAAGTCCACAGCTGATTATATGGGTATGCTTGCCACGGCAATAAACGGTATGGCGCTTCAAGACGCGCTTGAGAAAGAAGGCGTCTTTACGCGTCTGCAGACAGCTATAGAGATGAGGCAGATCGCCGAGCCATATATCAGGAGAAGGGCGATACGCCATCTTGAGAAGAAAAGGGTGGTTATCTTTGTTTGCGGCATAGGAAATCCCTATTTCACAACTGATACCACAGCTGCGTTAAGAGCGGCGGAGATCGGCGCGGATATTCTCCTAAAAGCTACTAAGGTAGATGGCATATATTCCGCGGATCCATTTAAAGATAAATACGCCAAACGATATAAGAGTTTACAATACATAGATCTTTTAAATAGGCAGCTTAAGGTGATGGACGCTACTGCCGTGAGCCTGTGCATGGATAATGATATCCCTATTGTAGTCTTTGATCTATTCCGCAAAGGAAATTTAAAAAGGGCTGTAGAGGGAAAGAATATAGGCACTATAGTAAGAGGAGGTAAAATAAAATGAATTCGATACAAGACGTAATGCGCAATACAGAGGAAAGAATGAAGAAGGTTGTTGAGGCGACAAAGAGGGAGTTTGCCTCTGTGCGGACCGGAAGGGCATCTACATCGCTTGTTGAGGGTATGCACGTAGATTATTATGGAACGCAGACACCTCTTAAGCAGCTTGCCAATATATCCGCTCCGGATGTAAAACTTATAGTAATACAGCCATGGGACCCTTCAAGCCTTGGCGAGATAGAAAAGGCTGTTCAGCAGTCCAATATAGGTGCTATGCCTACAAACGACGGTAAGGTGATTCGCATCAACATACCACCTCTTTCAGAAGAGAGACGTGAAGAGTTAATAAAGATAACCAAGAAGATGGCAGAGGACGGTCGCGTTTCAATAAGAACTGTACGTCGCGATGCAAATGAGCACGCAAAGAAGCTTGAGAAAGATAAGCTCGCGACAGAGGATGAGCTCTTTAAATCGCACGATGATATACAGAAGAC
>Ga0222628_1000039_pt1 | contig 64669 bp, 61 predicted proteins | sample AntAcemetageno95_FD_179860 | JGI IMG/M metagenome (GOLD analysis project Ga0222628, IMG submission 179860) | Saline water microbial communities from Ace Lake, Antarctica - #95 | ecosystem: Environmental > Aquatic > Non-marine Saline and Alkaline > Saline | place: Antarctica: Ace Lake | collected...
AAAATTTCAACTTAAAACCGCAGTGTTTGTATTAAGTTGAAATTTTTCGGGCGACATTTGGGCAACCGTAGTTCCGCTTCCCATTTCCGCCAAAGCGTAAGGAAGATTAAAAGAGGAAAAATAATTGCTTTCTTTTTCGCTTGTGTCAGTTCTATCTGCTAGTGTATATACAACTTCAGCATCTATTAAAGATTTTGATGTTGAAGATTCTCTAACGGTTGAAATTGAAGTTTCTACTTGTTTTAAATATAATGCCATGATTTATTATTTATTAATTATTTCGTATATCGTTTATTGCTCTAGTTATTGCATCTGTTTCTAATGTTCCAGGCATTGCTGGTATTGTAGGAGTTACTGGTGTTATTGGTGGTATATATGGTTGAGTAAATCCGCCTGTACCCACTTCTATTGCTGATGGATTATCTACAAATTGAAGTTTGAAATAAACTTTTCCTTGAGTGTCACTTGCAATCGAAGATGGTCCTAAGCCTTTAAAATTAGCCCAAAGCACTAATTCATTGTAAGTTAAAAATTGGTCTGATGCAAAGTTTTTTGTTCGTGAATCCCCTACATTTGAAGGCATTCTGCTAGCATAAGTAATGGCTGCGTTTGTCCATGCAACATCTACACTTTGTTGATAATCCATCCACCCATCTACATAATCAGAAGCTCTTTTGCAAAAAGTAATATAAATCATATTTCTGTTTTCTCCATAAGGAAAATGAAATTTCATTCCATAACCACTAGCACCAAAAGGTAATATCCATCTATTTCCACCCGAATTAGCCAATTTTGTAGGTGAGAAATTTCCAGGTATTACCTGAAATTCTTCATCTATAGTTATAGGATTTTGAGGGTCTGTTACATCTTTAGTGGACATTTGCACTTTTTTTGACAGCATGTTAGAGGACTCTGGAAAACGATTAGCATACAATGGTTGTAAATTTGTAGCTCTTGTTCCTCCTATAGTTGCTAACCTATCGTCAATTGCGTTTATTCTTGATTCTGTTGACATATTATTTTTTTTAAAGTGTTAATTATTTTATATTAAAGAAGTTGGCAGTAAGTTTTCAACATTAATATTAATGTTGAAAGAATTATCTCTTGCATCTGTGCCATATTCTATTTGTATATCATCCCCTGTAGTGTGACTTGTAATTAAACTACCATCAAGAGAAATTAAATTTTTCTCCTCTGAAACAACAGTAGACTTTATACAACTTTCATTCCTTCCTGAAATATCTGGAACATCCCCTGATTCCAATTGAATTCCGTCTAAAAGATTGTAATTAACATCTGGGTCAGAAAGAGAAAAATGAGTTATTTGCATTAAATCTATCATAGTTCCCGTTACTGGGTCTGTTAAAAATCTATTGTTTTCTTGATTAAAAAGATAATTTCTACCTTTTTTAGTTAAATAAGCATTTGCATATATTGTTGATGCTGATAAAATGTTTCCCATAATAATTATTGTTTATTTTATAATAAATATTTAAATTTTATTTTTTTTTAAAAATCGAGTTCTAATTGAAATGATAAAAATCTTGATGCGTCCTTTTTTATGGGATAAGACGGCTTTCCCACAGCAACTAAATTACTATCACCATCAAAAATTCCTATTTCAGTAATGAACGTGCTTTTATACTCTTCTTCTAAATCTTCTACACTGGCATATGAAATATTATTTGAACTATTAAATTCGCTATTTCTAGCATATACAGTGATGACAGTTTTAAAAACCGTTGACATTATTCCAGTTTTAATATTTCCAAAAAAGAAACTTTCATTACCAAAAGTTAAGCCGCTTGTTTGAATGTCATCATTAGATGTAAAAGCAGAATAAGCACCTTCAAACGAATATGTTGTTCCTGAATCATAATCTTCTTGAGATACTACAAAAGAATGAGCTTGTAAATAAACAGGGTCAATAGTGGCACTTCCTGTTTCTCCAGTATATATTCCATTTCCAATTCCCGTTGAGACTAGTTTCCAATCATATGTTAATATTTCCCCCACTGTGGTAACTGCTGATGTAGCCATTTCTTTTACTAACAGTTGAATTTTATTTGCATTCCAACCCGTTCCACTTAAACTGTATAAATTAGCTTCGTTTCTCATGAAAGGAAATTGATTTGTTGGAAATTCTGCCCTTAAATATTGTGGCAAGCTATTATCTGCAACTATTGGTGCCATTGAGATACTTTCACAATGTATTGGTTGTGAGTATCCAAAACTTCCACCTTCTTCATAGCTATTACTACTTAGAACATATGTTGCAAAGTACGTTTTTCCTGACTTACACAATCCAGTCTGAGTTGGATAAGAAGATGAGGGACTACTTTGTACAGTTAAGTTCAAATTCGGAAGAGTATAGTTTCTGTTGGATTTATATGTTAATGCAGTTAATAGTTCCTGATTGGTTATTACAAATATTTTTAACTTATGATAAATTCTACCCACAACTAATCCTGTTTCCACCTCTGAATCTCGTAATTCTTTATAATGAGTTTTTGCAGCACTGTCATAATATACATCACCAGCAACATCATATAATACCAAACCTTGTTGTGTTTCTGTTCCAACTGGGGAAGATAAAGAATTTTTGTGCCACATAATATTTGGAATGTCTATTTCTGTCGTTCCTGGCACTAATTGTTCTGCATATGTATTTCCTGAAAATTGATTTGTGTAATGAACAATTCCAAATGATTTTGTTTCTGATGAAAATCCTAAAAGCATTTTTGTTCCATTATAATCTAAAGAACCATATGAAGTAAACCCACTCATAGCAACTGTGGTTCCTATTTCTGATGTAGTTCTAGCTATATTCATGTTCCAAACTCCAGTGTTAATAGTAGTAGATGAACCATAATATGTTTCTATTCCATCATAAGGGTAAAAGTAAGTTTGCACTTGCTGTAAAGAACCTGAAATTGCTGAACTACCAAAATTCGGTATTGCTCTGTCTACTGAAATTGTGTCGCCAGTTACCCCATGTATTCTATACCACATTGCAACACTTGGTTGTCCTGAATAAATATTCGATGTGCTGTTTGTAATTCCTCTATATTGTGGTGGCTCCCAAGGAATGTAAACTAAATTGCCAACCTCTGGAGAATAAGACCCTCCAGATAAAGTAATTTCTTCTCCCCCATTGGGTGTGAAAGCGGAATAATTTATTTCTCTGACTCCCATAGGCGCTCCTTGTCCTAGTTCAGCATTTATGTCAATAGTAAAATTATTAGTATCTCCAGTAAAAAAACCTCGACTTTCAGTTTCTGCAGATACAATTTGTCTTGCACTCCCTAAATTTTGTCCATCTAAAGTAACAAAACCAGACCCATCATAACTTGTAGTAGGAACATCTGGATTGTCATCTTGAGGATTTAAAATCATATTATTACAAACATCATAATTGTCTGTAACCAAAGAATAGTTTACCTCATTATCAAATAAACCAACTTTTGCAAATGTTAATCTTCCTAGAGAAAGCAATCTTCTACCTGTATCGGTTAACTTCATGTTGATGAAGTTTGTAGGTTCTTTTATAATATAGCCCATTGTAATTTTTTTATTATAAATATACTAGGAAAAAATATTTAAAAAAAAAATTAAAATAAATAGTAAAACGGAAAAAAAAGAAAATAGTTTATTTTTGAATTCTTTTTTACTTATATTTATTAAAAAAGAAGAAATATGGCTTTCGCTGAATCAAATAGTGCAAACACTCTATCGTTAAATTATAGACCAGGAGAAAATAAGAGACTTATTGCAAGTAATAAAAGTGCTCTTTTTTCTTTTGGAGATTTTAAAATTGAGCGTAATCTTTATCAAGATGTCATGTCAAGCACAACCAATTCTGCAAGTTTTGGTGGATTTTCTACACTAGAAACATTAAAAGCAGTTAATTTTGACGACTCTGGACTTAGCATTAGCGTCAATGAAAATGAACTAAATCTTCCCCCAACAGACCCAGAAAGCCACGTTTATTTTTCTTCTTTTTATACCGAGGCTGCAACTGCAATTAATAATATTATTGAAAATTTTCCTTATGCTGTTTTAGCATGGAGCGAAGGCGCTGTTAATGTTTTCAATTATAGTGAAGAAATAAATATGATTTCAGGGGTAACATACTCAACGTTTTCACTACATCTTTCCGCTCTAACAAACCAAGGGAATATTATAATAAATTCAGGAAACACGCTTGATAAAATCAGCCTAATTTATGAATATAGTAATTATGACATTCAAGTATCAGGAGAAACAAATACGTACAGTATTAAAGAGTATTCTTTTTCGGGGGAACAATTAACATTCACTGTATTTGGGTCTATATTTGGAGATGATATATCAACAAGCACAGAAGCTATTTATATAAAACCCATCAAGGAAACATTTAATAATTATTATAATTCAATTACTTCACTTGAATACCAGTTATTAAATACAGGAGAATTGTATATTCCTGATATTGAATATGCCTCAGACAGGTCTTATTTAGAAACATTCTACTGGCCTAGAACAATTGATGGGTTTGCACCTGATTCTTATGGAGATGATTATGAGACTTTTAAAGAAGAATTATTGGCTGCCTCTGAAAAAATTGATGAAGAGAAGACTAACATATTCATAAAGACAATAATTCCTGAAAATTATTTAGAGTATGATTCTGATAGTATGATTTATAGGACATTAGTACAATCTTATGCTAGAGAATTTGATAGGTTGAAGAAATTTATAGATGGGATTGCTTATGCACACTCAATTAATTACAATGATGAAGAAAGTGTGCCTGGCAAATTTTTAATTAAATTAAGCAATCTTTTAGGATGGCAACTTTCAGACTCATTTAGTGAATTAGATTTATTTGAATATCTTACGACAGATTTAGACGAAGAAGACAATTCTTATTCACATTTTAACTTAGAGATTTGGAAGAGAATTATGGTTAACATAGTTTGGTTGTACAAGAAAAAAGGAACAAGAGATGCTTTGTCTTTTGTTTTTAAATTGTTAGGTGCTCCTGATTGTTTAGTTAATTTTAATGAATTTGTTTATGATGTAGAAAGAATTGTTATAACACCACCTATTCGTGCCGTAGCATCAGCACAGGCATTTTTGTTAAGCACAACAAATACGCTGGTTAATTTTACAACACCTACATTTACTCCATTGGATGAGTCACAATTAAATTTAGTTTCTCCAGCCATTGGGACTTTCCCAATTCAACCCTCTTATTTTACACCAAGCGTACAACCAATTGTACCTGGTGCATTTACAATAAACGAAACAATGTTATCTGGTATAGTAAGTTCGGACATTATAATTCCAATAAACATTGAAATTCCTGAAATAAATAGCAATAAAGTAGATGCAAATGGCTTTGTAAATTACAAGAATTCAACATATATTTTCCAACAAGGAGGAGCGGGTCGAGGCGATGGCCAAGACTACATCAATCAATGGAGACCAGAATTTAATCCTACTATTAGGATTGACAACGTGAAAGTTCAAACTGGAAATACAGATGTAAGAATAGGAACTAAAACAATAATGAACTCTAAAGAAGTAGATTTATATTTTACTCCAGCGAAAGCTATAGAGTGTGATGTCTTTGAGTTTTACCAACAAACAGGTAGTTGTTGGAGTTGGGGAAGCACGGGACCTTCTTTTAGCGCTTTGACTGTCCCTTATGAATATTTAAACTTTGATTGTTCCGTGGCGAGCCCAAGCAATATAGAAGACATGACTTTAAGTCAATATATAGATTATATTTTCACAAATTCAATAGACCCCACTACAAGAAAAACAAATGCGCAAGGACATAATACATGGCATTATCCTGAATTGAAAAATATTTATTTAAATTATTATTTTTCTGTTAACCCAGAAGGAAATCATTTAACAATGGGAAAACTAGAATCTTTTTTAACTTTATTAGAAACTCATTTGGGGGATTATATACAACAACTAATTCCCGCAACTACAATATTTAAAGGAGAAGGGTCTATTACATATAAAAACCCAGAATTCCATAGACAAAAATTTGTTTACAAAGAAGGTATAGATAAAGGCTCAACGTTTCAAACTCATTTACAAGACGATATTGACCCGTCTATAAATCCAAAGCATTTTTCTTTAAATGTTTCTACAGGAGTAGAGGGCACATTAAATTGCATTGTTGTTAGCACAATCATACCTAGTCAACATGTAGTAAACAATTCAGTTTTTAATATTGAAATGATTATAGGCTCAAGCATAAGTGCAAGAATTGCAGGATGGGATGTTAATAGTAATGTAGATGGAGAAACTGCAGATTATTTACATAATTTAATAGATTTAACATAAAATTAAAAAAATGATTTTAGAATATAGCGATATAAAACAAATATTTGTCCAAAATGAATACAATAGGATTTCAGGAGGCGATTTGTCAAATGCACAAATATTTTATTCAAATAGGTGGATTGAAAAAGAAGTAGGGGAAACTAGCCTCTTTGCATATGATACCCCAATGTATACAACAATAGGTGGTACGCTAAATTATTATGGACAAGATATAAATTCTATATTCACTAATACATATAGACCTTCCATCAGATTCAATTTTAGCGCCAATACAGACAGTTTTGGCACTGGAACTACAATTGTTCATAATATCTATAAAATTGACTTTAAGACATTTCAAAAGAGCTCCTCGAACCTTCAATTGAATGATGCTTCTAAAGAAAACCTTTCTATAAAGGAAATTACTGAAAATAATCAAAAAAATAAATTTGATAAAACTACGGCCACCTTAACAGAAAACAATGTCAATATAAATGATTTTTATGATAATGCATATTCAAATGTAGAAACGCTATTAGAAACACCAATTTTAACAATAACAGCATCTACTACGGGAATAACAAGTAATATTTATGATTTAGCCTTAGATGAATGTTATAAAAATTTAGGGTCATATAAATTTCAACTATTTGAAGATAGGTCTCAATATTTTATTACAACAATCTTTATGTTTGAAAGAACTCAAGGTGAAGATTATGTTGATTTTTACAAATATAGTGATGAAAGCGGTTTATATGAGTACGATTTTCAAAAAACATTTGTTGAAGAAACTTCGATAGTAAACTATACAATTACAGCGGGGACATTTTCTGGCTTAAGCGTGGCAGGAAATTTCTTTTCTTATTTTTTAATTCCAAATAAACCAAAACTACAAGAGCCTTTAGTGAGTGGTCAACTAGATACGTTTACGCCTACTTTTCGTTTTTCTGATGTAGATGATGGCAATAAGTATTTATTACAAGTTGTTTATAGTTCAGGGGATAGTATGAGCTTTTCAGGAACGGTATACTCATATCCATTAAGTAAAGAGGATTCTGCCTTAGATACAAGGGAAATGCTAGGGTTGGAAAGTGGAGATTGGGGAATAGATTATGAAGTAAAAGATGTATTTAGAAAGCTATCCGCACCTTTAAAACCAAACAAAAATTTTTGGTATAGAATAGGAAACATTAAAACAATTAATAATTTATTTGGTGTTGACCAAAGCGTAGTTACCTTCTCAGATATTTTAAGTGCAACTACAGGTTCTGATTTATTATCCACATTTGTTCAAGTGGAATCGGATAGTCCATATGTTGAAACTGTTCCAATATATGAAACCCCTACATACATAGATGATACTGAAGAGCCCACCTACACTCTAAGTGGAATTGTAAGCGGGAGTATAGTTACTGGTGCAACCGTTTATTTATACTATCCGAGTGACGTATACATTTCTCAAACCACAACAGAAACTGGATATTATGAATTTAATGAAATTGATGAAGGTGAATATACTCTCGTAACAAACTACAGAGGCTACAAACAAGATTCAAGAGATGTCTCTATTACAGGAAATACAAGTTTATCCTTTAAAATAAAGCTAGTTTGGGGTAACAATATTGACACTTGGAATAAATTAGCTAATGAAAATTATTTCATTTAAAAATGTTTTAACTATTTATAAAAAAAAATAAAATACAATGAGTGAACTAATATTAACCGCATACACATACGACCAGGGAAGAATTGCTATAAACAATGCTTTTAGTGGCACAGCTGAATTTAATGTCTTTTCAGCGTCAACAATTTACTCAGGAAGTACTGATTTGTATAATATATTTTTAACAGAGGCAGATGGAAACGATATAACAAGAGTCCAGTCAGGGGCAAATATAATAACTGGTGGCACCGCAAATTCGCCAATTGTTAATTTAGCTGACTCTCCTTCAGTGGAAAATTTCATATCAAGCGGAAACTCAAGTTTTAACGTACTTTCAGCGTCAACAATTTACTCAGGAAGTACTGATTTGGGTGATATTATAGCTTCGATATCTGGGGGCACTAGTGGAGGGGTAACTCCTTTTGTTGAGATTGTTTATTTTTCTGCTGGAAATATACTTTGGGATGTTAATAGTGATGCTAATGTGTATTTTAATTTAACAGCGGACACTACCCTACAGGTAGCAGGCTCTAGTAATGGGATGATTGGAACATCCATGGTAATTCAAGATGGAGGCCATAAACTCGCTCTCTCAGGAACAAATAAAATTGTAAACGGAGGCGGAGGAGTTTTAAACGTTACTTCAACAGCTGGTGCAGAAGATATTGTTTCTTTTGTAGATATCAACGGTGTTAAATATTGGAATATCGGATATAATTACAACTCATCATAATAATTACGTATTTTGCTGAGAAAATTGGTCAAAATCTTGATTAAAGTTAATTGTACTACGCTCTTCTTTGATATCAACCTCTCCACGAGAAAAAAGTTTCTTTCTAGTTAATAGATTATATTGTTTGTATAAGCTTCCATTTTCATCAAAAATACTATATATACCCGTTTCAAGGTCTCTTGTTGAATTCCCAAAAATACCATAACTTAAAGTTTTAATAGTTTGGTCAACCATTTCAATTTCTAACATAATTGGGTCAAAAAAAGTATTAGAAATTATAATTTGTTGACCAGCCTTGCCTAAATCTGCTTGTTTGACATCAGAAATTAAGCTAATTTCATCTGGAGTTAATGTTAAAAATAAAAATGCACCATTATCATCTAAAACATATGATTGAGAAGAAGACGGGTTGGACTGATTACTATTTGGAGCCGAACTTACCAAGTCACTTCCTGTAATAATTCTATGAAAATTTTTAACCTTTATGTTATTGTCATCAAAATATTCTAATTGATAACCTATTAAGCTACCAGTTCCTTGAAATTGCAACTTTGGAATAACAATTCCTTTTTTTGAAACTTGTATGTCTTCATCTGTTTCTCTAACAACATAAGAACAATCAACTATTTCTACTTCATATGATTTTGGCTTTACTAAAACAACATAAAAGCCCAATTGATTAAAAATAGATGCTGGCAATCTTAATTTAAAAGCACCATCAGCTCCAAACATTTTCATAAATTCTGAGCTTGTTACATTTGAGAATAACGGTGAAAGTTGATTGTCGGTGACTTGTTCTCTGCTCTGAGAATAGGCATATAAAATGTCTACATCGTTAAAATCTACATCTGCTAACCTCTTTGTTCCATATATTCCTACTGCCATAACTTTTTTTTTATAAATATATAATAATAAAATTTTTAAAAATTCTCAAACTATTCGGAGTTTTATTTTAAAACTACCCATCGGTAGTGTCAATAATTGTTATTTCAGACCTAGAGCTAGATTCTGTTCTATATTGTAAATTAAATAAATTACTTAATTTTATCTCGCACCTTCTATCCCTAAGATTAAGCGTATCTAATAGTACTTTTGCAATATCTAACAAAATAAATTCCTGTCCCTCTTGTGGATAATAAAATTTATCCTCAACACCATATTCAAAATCAGAAGATTGTAATAAATAATCTTGAAACTCCCACGAAACTTTAAATGACTCATTTCCAAATGCTGGTTCAGATAATAAAACTTTTACCTGGAAATTTTCTTCTTCATTATAAGAAAGCCTACTACTTTCCAATCCAATTAAAACTTCTATATTTGAAAAGAACTCGTTTTCATTTGTTTTTAAATTTAAATCTACAAAACACTGAATCAATTGTGGCTGCTCATTACTAACAATTACCTCTGGCTGCGTATCTATTGCATTTGTTAAAGTTTGAGCTGATAACAGATGCTCTGTGCCATTTAAAACTGCCTCATTGATTATTCTAATGTTAGTGTCAAAATTAACTGCCCTTATAGTATCGTTTACGATATCGTCTTCAAAAAGAATGTTGTTTCTTAAAACAAACTCATGTGCAAATGGTATTGAAACATAATTCACATCTTCAAAGCCATCAGAATTTATATACACGTTTTGTTGTCTTAAACTAATGTCTTTTTCCAATTCTTGTTTTTCAATCTTATTGATTTTCTTATATCCCTTAGTTTCATAAAAACTTCTTACTACACTGTAGATTTGGTCATCTGTAAAAACATCATCTCCATCATTGACAATTTCCTTTTTCTTTAAATTGAGTTCATCTGAAACTACGCTAATTTTATCAATCAATTGTTTTTGTTTTTCCTTTATAGAAATCGTTGGTGTTATATCTAAATTCGAATTATTTACTTCGATAGGTATAGTTCTTGGTCGAACTGTTGAGTTACGTTCAATTAAACTATTTAAAAATCCATCTTCGATATTTGTTGAATCAAGATTAAAAAAAACCGTATTGCCTAAAGAAAGGCTTTTTATTATTTTTTTATCACATAATTCAAAATTGTCCCTTGAGATTTGAGCAGTCTTTCTTTGTAATAAAATATTAATAAAATAATTTTCATCTGTGGGCATTTTAATTATAACATTTTCAAATTCTCTGTTTCTTTGTTCTGTATTAAAATCTAAAGGGATATATTGTAAATACTTAGGCAACATTGTAGTAGTGCCTGTGTTCCATAAAAAATTATTATTTCTTTTTGAAAATAACTTATATTCAAATTCAGTCTCATTTAAATTGGAGATTTGATTTGAAAGATATTTCTCATTAAAAAGACTGCCCCTAAGGACTGTATTATTATAATAATCATTAAAAACTTCGGCAAGTTTTTTATCATTATAATATATTTCCTTAAACGCTGGGGAAGCTTTAAATTCGGTTCCGTTTGATGTTTGCATTAGTTCATTCATCAACGTATTGCCTGTTAAATAAGCCATAAAACCACTTATAACAGCTTGATTTCTTGCATTATCAATAAATCCTCTTACATTATATTCATCAACTATTTTATTGTACTCCCCCTCTTCATTGAGCAAATAGTTATTGTAAGACTTTAAATTACTTTGTTTAAAATCCTTCGTTGTAGACGAAAACATTCTGTTTATCAATATGTTAAAATTGTACGTCATTATCTATTTACGTCAATGTTATAATATGCTGCTTTAGAGATTAAATTACTCCAGACAGTTTCGATTTTATCAATATAATAAACCAACTCTTCTTGAGAATCAACATCTGTTTGCTCTAACAATTCATTATATCCTACTTCAGAAAACCACTGTCTAATTTCTGCTTCGTTTTGAAATTTTATATCAACTAATTTGATTGTGATATTATCTGTTTCGTTAGGGCGATACCTCATCCAATTGCCTTCTTGGTAGCTATCAACACTTAAAGGGATTGCGGGGGTACAAAAAAATCCTCCTATCTTTTCATTAGCATCAATATAATCAAATTCTATAGTATAAATACCGTCATACGGAGAACCCCCTTCTAAAATAACCTTAGATGTTCCAGGTCGAGTTTCTTTTCTGTCTTCATCATCAATCATAAGTCCTATTTTTCCATAATATCTACTAGTTGTAGGCAATAATAATGATTCCATATATCCAAGCTTATATTCTTCTAAAACCTGAACGTTTTCTATGTTTTTTTCAATATATTCTATCATTTTAATTGTTAAATCATCTCCAGAATTTGTTTTTATTCTTGATATGCCTTCGAATATTCCCATTTCAATGAAGAAAGGATTAATTTCTTGTCTTTCTATTTTTAAAGTTTTTTCATCCTTCTTTATATCTACATAATCTATAATCTCAAATGTTCTAGTTAATAAAATGGGAATATATAGGTCCTCATATCTATTGGACGCTGTTGGTCGTGAGCTATTAAAATCAAAAGCTAGTTTTTTTTTCGGCTTTAATTTTATTTTCTTTTGTATGTATTGATTATTTAAATTCATTATTTTTTTTAAAAATTACAATTATTAGTATTACAATATAATGCACTTTTCATAACAACTGATTCCGTAAGAATAAATCCATACCCATTTTCAACATACTCTCCATCTAATAATATTTTAGTACTATCTCCATCAATAAAAGCACAATCTTGTTGACAAACTAGTTCTCCCTGTTCAGAGCCAAGAATTCTTATTAAAGAACCATAAGGATAATAAACACTTTGTCCTCCGAATAAAATTGGTTCTTGAGAATCATTTACTTCAAATCGAACAGAACCCCCTGCGGCAGCTATAATTTTAACATCATCAGGTTGAAAATTAATTAATATATTTTTATTAGCATTCATTATAAAAGTAAAACTATTACCAGAAACAATTCCTTCACTTCCGCTGAAAGATTCTAATGTAAATCCGACATTACTAGAAGCGCTAATAGTAACAGTAGAATTTTCTAAATATTGTCCACCATCTTGTACAGGCTGTATTGTAAAATTACCTCCATTTATATTTGCATCAACTATCAATGTATAAATATTTGGAATTGATGTTGTGTCTTCAAAAGAATTTAATATTTCAGGAGTTGGGCACATAATATAATCCGTAACTGGCGCCACATAATCTACATCATTTGAACTATTGATTTTTTTGAGACCTGTTGGTTTTCCATTATCAATATAACGCTCAATTAATTGTGTATATATTTTTTTCCCTGTTTTTATCATAATATACTAATAAATATGTTTTATTTTTATAATTCAATAACGCTAATATTTAAACTAGCAGGGTCAACTTCTTCACAATATGCAGACGACTCTTCGGGCACCCATTCTTTTTGTCTAATTTTATTTATAACTATTTTATTATTTATCCAATGTTTATTATAAAAGAAATCAAAGTCATTATCAACCTCTATAATATTTCCATCTATGTCCAAAAAGGCCTCACTAGAACCATATGGTATAAGAGATTCTATTGATTGTGCCATTAAGTTAAAAGTATTATATTTAAATACAAGTTGTTTCTCAAAAAGATTTTGATAGGTTGTATTTACGCCTGGGATAAAAATATAAACATAATCAGAATCTAAATATTCATCTAACTCAATTAAGTATTTTCCCTTTTTTTTATTAAAAATATTTTTACATTCCCAATCTTGTGAAACAAGCCTGGTTGTTTTTACAGTTTGAACATATCCTGAGCTCCAAATTCCTATAGATTCTCCCTCTGGAACTCTATCAAATACAAATAAATCTAAATCATTGCAATCTACAAATGGAGACTCTATGATTCCATAGATTCTAAAATTTCTACATTCATTTCTCTCTTTTTTATATTGTTTTAATAAATCAAAAGAATTAACATATTTATCTGGTAAAATTTCTTTCGAATCTCTCGAAAGCTGAATGTTTAAGAAAATATCTTTTAAAACTCTTTCTTTAATATCTTTATTCCCTAATAATATTTTTTTTCTATTAATCATAATTTAAAATTAATTTAGCCATTCTCCATGGTAATAACCATCATATGCGGCACACCAACTAGTTTCATTTGATAGTGCGCTTTCTGCTTTTTGTTTTCCAACATCAATCCCTAATATCGTAGATGAATCACCATTAATAAAATAAAAACCATCTACGGTAATAATGTTACCATTTATAAAACTAGTAGAGCTTGAACAGCTTGTTCTAGTTTTTATATTACTCAATCTAGTTGTCACATAAAAAATTTCATTACTATTTATTTCAGCATCTTCTTGAAAATCAATATTATATTTATCCATGTTACTACAATTAACATATTCATCGCCATTTGTTCCATATTTTGGAATTGTTACAGCATAAAAAGAAAAAGAATAATCAAATTTTGCCCAAATAGGACCTTCATTTTCGCTAATTCCTCGTTCTGCATTTGATTCTAATTCTATAATCATATTATCCCAAGTGTCTATATCCTCTGCAAATATAGGGTCACTATCTGTACCACTAGCAATAACATATGTTATACTATTAACTTTTACCGTTGCTGTTGTAGCGCCATTGTTTTTTATAGTCATGTAGGCTTTGTTTTGAAGCCCTGCGGTACGCCCTTGTTTTATATCTGTCCAATAAGTCCAACAATCTTGGTCTCCATTATTATCTTTTCTCATTTTTGAGCTTCGTACCGTAGTTCTCGCATTTTGAATTCTTGTCCTTTGAAAATCTATTTTACACTTGTAGCTAATAACATTAGAAGTTTGAATTAAACTATAAACTTCAGTAGGGTCTGCAATACTTCCTGGATTTACTATTCTATAAATTGATAAAGCTCCCTGGTTTTTATTATTTCTATAATCGCCTTCATCATCATAATCCATCCTAAGAGCACAGGTGTGACCCTCATCAAAAATTACCCCATAGTTATTTAAGGATTTTGAGAAATAAAAATCTTCATCTGCTCCCTCGCTATTATTTAACATAAATCCAGTTTTTCCACTTAATATTGTATTGGCGGCTCTATAGTTATCATATTCACACGAATAATCAAAACCATATCTTGCTCCAACTCTAGGTAAACCAAACGGATGTAAATAATAACCATGTCCAGCTTCAACTCTTTGATATTCTTCTCCATTGTCAACATGTGAAAATGGTTTAGGTGACATTTCATCATTATAATTTATATAAGAATCTTCTTCTTGAAAGTATCCATTTGCATACATTCCAAATTGCTTAAACGGAGAATATTCATAATGATACAGTTCACTATTTGTAATATAATAACTAAATGAAGTGGCATACCAATCATTATCAATAGCAGTTCCACCTTCAGTGTTCCTCCCAAATCTAGCATGTCCAAATCCACCTGTAGGAATACTACCATAATCGGGATTATGTCCCAATCCTATACCAACAAGATGTCCATCTGTATAGCTTGGAGATTCAATAAGATTATAACTACGAATACCATGAGTTATCACACGAGGCAAAACTGAAATAAAAGGCTTTTTTGGAATTGAATATTTTGTAGGGTAATTTATCGACCAAGATTTTTCAAAAGGAAAATTTCCTAATCTAACTTTGTCATTATTTATACTTGAACTAATATCAATATCAGGACCACTATCCCCTCCATCTGGAAATTCACTATTTATATGATAGTTATCTCTTGAATTATTATATTCTTCATTCGATAAATAAAAACCAGTAGTTCTATATGCAGTATTAGGATTGGCATGATACATTTTAAATTGATAAGAACATAACCATACTCCTTTTTGATGCATTCCGTTTTTGGGAATTCCGCTAGATTGTGTTTTATAGCCATTTGGGTCATAAATATTAGCAGGTATTCTAATGGCATTATAACCAAATTTTCTAAACTCAACTCTATCTCTTATTTGAGAAAACTCATTTTGCCAAGACATAACGTTTATCTTCCCCTCTTTTCTATCCAACATGTCCTCAACTTGAACCATTTGAACAGACTTGTTTGAGTTTTTGATTTCAGCTGGAGATATTTTAGTCATATCTCTAACTTCCACTGTCAATGGAGTTGGTATAACCCGTAAAAGAGCGGGGTCTCCTATTTTAAAAAAAACACCCTCAGAACTATTATCATCTCTATCTAAAACAACTTCTCCAATATCTCCCTCATCTTTAAAAGAACCATTGTCTTGAAAATATCTACTTTTAATACCTTGTATTTTATTACAAGCTGGTGGGAAAAAATATGTTGCCCATTTTCTCAAATCCAAATTTGCCTTAATGTTAACTTCTGTATATCCAGATTGTATTTCTCCCCATGCAGGAACAACATCTATTGGAATTTGTCGAAAGAAGAAATGTGGAACTGAACCTATATTTTCATCTTTGTTTCCACTGTATGGATAGAAATTTAAAGCAACTTCATCTTGAGTCATTCCTTGTTGCAGCAAATCTACTTCAAACATTAACGTTTGAGCTCCTACTGGAACATCATGAATAATAAATTCCCCATATTCGTTAGTTAAAACTGTATTTTGAAATTCTGCAGGCATTTCAATCAATGGATTATTTTCATCAAAAATATAATCATTCATGTTTGGCAAATAATTATTGAAATCTGATTGATATGTTAGTGCGTCAAAATAATAATTTTGATTTGGCCATGAATCATCTGGAGATTTAAAATTAAGTCTTATTCTATTTCCATCTTTGTCAACATCAGAGACACTTCCAAATTTATTGCCAGGTTGAAAAATTCCAATTGGAACTCCAATGAGAGGAACTCTTACAAAATTTCCTTCTTCATCTTTAATTTTCTGAATCGCCTCTAATTTTCCAAACACAACTCCAACCTGAGCATTTCGAACAGGAAATTCTTTATATGCCTTATTATAAGTACTTAGTGTGTTTAATATATCAAAGCTTCTTTCAAGTTTTATATTTACAGAAAAGTCATCTAGGAGTTTTTCCTGTACAAAGGTAAAGTTTTCTGATTGACCTGAAAATATATCATACATCTGGTCGTTAAAATGTTCACTAATAGACCTTGGAATTGCATCTATACCTTCTGAAAATTGAGAAAATGTCCTTCCAGTTATCATTCTGCCTCCTGGTGGTATTTCTTGTAATCTTTGAATATTATCTTCTCCGCTAACGTGCCAAACTTCTATTTGATTTGACGTGGTTATTGCAGTGTTGCCTTGAAATTCAGAAGCAACAATCATCTTCATGGGACTATCAAAACTATCTAAATATAAAGCAGCAGGAATTGATGATATTGGATAATTATTTTCCGAAATCATGGTATCAAAATACGTAATAGTAGTACCTGTTCTATATTTTTTTAATAGTATATCTTCTTGCATTATATTTTAAATTAGTAACTAACTGCCTGTTGAAATTCTTATTTTTATGTCTTTCTCGGGATATTTTATTTCGAACATCGAAAGCGGTGTTCCGATAATAGCATTATCAATATATTCAATTTGAGTTGTATATGAACCCGTATTTGGGTCTCCTGTTCGAGGACCAATTGCCTGTGCAGATAAAGTATTAGAATACAATCCTCTCTCACGATTATAAAACCTAACGTCTACAACATTTATAACTCCAGGTGTTTCTCTTAACTCATCAACAATTTGAGAAATATAAATATTTTGATTCATTTCCCAATTATTTATATCCATAAAATTTTTAATTTTATTTATAGCAGCTACCTTAATTTCACTAGAGTTAAAAGATTTATCTAAAAATAAATCCACTTGAATTTCTAAGTTTATAATTTTTCCATCGTTTATTTCCACAAAATCGTTAACCATCCTAAATTCAGTCATATATCTTACTAAATTATTTTTCATGATATTGGTAGATAAATCAGACAACTTTCCATTTCTATCCATTGTTAATACATAAAGTATAATTTTATTATCCTGCACCATCCCTTGAATTCTAAAAGGAGCGCCAAATTTCCCTGGAAGCTGATATGCTCTTGAAATATAATCTGGAAGAGTTACACATCTTTTTTGAGATGCAAAATTTGCTGCTATATAATTTTTAATTTCTGCAACAGTAGGTAAACCACGTCCACCAAATGCTGGAATTGTATTATTTGCACTTAAAGAAGAAATTACCGCTTGACTAATTGCAGGATTAGCCCCTAAGCTTACAGCATCAACATTGCTTACTTCCTGTAGTGTATATGAACCTATATTACTTAAAGCTCCACCGCCAATTCTATATTTGATGTATATGGTTGAATTACCTTGTACCATTTCGCCTAGAGCACTAGGGTTAAGCAATAAAGATGAAGTATTTAAACTAGTTGTTTGATAACATCCGTTTGTGTTCGTTAATTCACTTAAATAATCATCAAAAGCATCAAAATTTTCAATACCACCACCAAAAGTTAATTTACACCTTCCATCAGATAAAAATTCTTTAGTAAATCTTTTAGTAATATCTAAATATTTTCCCGTTTTTATTCCATTGACATCATCAACATCATCATTTTCAACAAAAACTTTACTTGTAGGCAAATAATCAACTTCCCAAAATTTCTTAGATAAATCTTCATAATCTGAAAAATCTGGAAATTTTGTTAAACCAACTCCATTTTCCACTTCAACGCCCATTATTTCTAACACATTGGTTTCTGGAAGAATTACAGAATAGAACGCCTTTTCATCACCTGTTTCTATTTCAACTTTATAGTTTCTTGTAATTCCCGCCTTAACAATTTCACGCTTTAAAATTTTATATTTAATAAGGTCTTGATTAGCATTTAAGATAGGTTCAATTATCCTATTGGCCTTTCCGTTTTCACTGTAATCATTAGTAAAATCTATTTGATATTGTGTTTCAAATGATTGTCCTCCCCCTTTAACTCTTAAGCCAGGTCTCAATATTGGTGCATATGTATAGTCTGGACCATCTGCTGTTGCGGGAAGTTCAAGTGAAATATCTGCAATTGTAGAAGATGCCCTGACACCTGGGACTGAATACCCAAAGGTTTTAGCCATTCTGTAAACAGCTGCCCTCTGCTGAACACCGTCCAAAAATAGTTCATTATATTTTTTATCTATTACATATGACAGTAAGTCTGCAACATATGCATTTATTTCAACCATAGCCATTCCTGGAGATGCTAAATTAAAATCTTGCCATTGTTCAGGAAAGAAAGCTTTTAGATAATTTATTAAATCATTTCTTACATTATAAAAGTCTCTACTAAGATAATTAACCTTTACTTTATTTATCAAATTTCCATTTGTAGACGAATGCGTGTTTATATTTGCCATGTTTTTATTTTTTATTGTTCAAGTGGTAATGCAATTTCTACTGAATCTTCAATATTTAAATCATTTATTAAATATAAAACATTAATAGATAACAAGTGAGTGTCTTCATTAAAGGAAAACTTAATATCTCTAATTGTTAGTTCTGAGAAAAACTTTTCTAAACTACTCATTAAAGCATCGTAAAGTTCACCTTCGGTAATTTCATCCCACGTCTCCATTATAAAATCAAATAAAGGGGAATATAAATCATTATGCATGACTCGCTGTCCCTTCTGAAGAGTTAGAAAAGCCATGAGGTTTGATTTTATTGCCCCTTCATTGGTTTTGACTACGCCTATTATGCCGCCTTCATTGGTTTCTTGGAATGGAAATTTAACTCCTAGTGATTTCATAGTATTCTTTTGGTTTAAATATAAATATTAAACAAAAAAAAATAAAGAATTATAATTATAAGATATTTATAAGAAAATTAAAAATGAGCATATATCGAATTTATTCAGAAAAAAGTAATACAATTGCAAGTGGAGTGTTTCAAAATTTAAACTCTGGACAAAACGCTGTATCAGACCTTTGGTATGGTGGAGGAGGAGATGGGATAGCTCCTTTAAAAAGAAATTCTCTTAGTCGTTTGATGTTATATTTTGATATTTCTGTATTAGAAAATAAAATTTCAGAAAAAGAAATTAATGAAGATTTAGTCCAAAATTACAAACTTCATCTAAAAAACTCAATACCTGCTGACTATGTTTTAGAACAAGAATATGAGCTAGTAACGTTAGACAAAAAAATTGCAGCATCTTTTGATTTAATTTGTTTTCCTATCAATAAAGATTGGGACCAAGGAAGAGGATACGATTTAATCGAAGAAAGGATTTTAGTAAAACAATTGGGAAACACTTTAGTTTCAGGCACAAGCAATTGGAACTATGCATCAGAAAATATTACATGGGACGAGCCTGGAATTTATACTAATCCATCAGCATCAACATCTTTCTGTTCTGCTCAACATTTTGACATTGGTAATGAAGACATTGAATTGGATGTGACTGATATCGTAAAAAACTGGCTTAGTGGAGGTTCTGAAAATTATGGAATCGCAATAGCCTATAATCGAATTTTTGAAATTGAAAGTGGTAGCACAAGATACGTTTCCTCTTTTTATACAGAAAATACAAACACGGCTTTTAAGCCATATCTTGAAGTTGTATATAATCAAACAATAAGAGATGACAGAAAACAAGTAACAAACAACAGGCCTTCTAATTTGTTTTTATACACATTTAGCGGACATACCCCTGCAAACATAAATATGTCTGCAGTTACAGTAGACATAAAAAAAGGCACCACAACCACTTATGCCGACTTAGTGCCAACTCAGCTATCTAAAGGAGTATATTATGTAAATATATGGATGTCTGGGGGAACTCCTGGTGAAATATATACAGACACATGGAAAAATGTGAGCTTTTCTGCTTATGATAACCAAGAAATAGAACAAAAATATCAAATTCAAAAAAACTATTATACAAGCAAAACACCAAGTATTAATGACTATACAATGGATATTTATGGAATTGATAACAATGATATAATAAGACAAGATGAAAATATCAGAGTATTTTGTGACTTGCGAGTTAATTACAGTACAAATGCACCTGAAACATCTTATGATATAGAATATCAAATTTTAATGAATAATCAACTAGAAATATGCCCTTGGACTTGTGTAAATCAAATAGTACTAAGTGATTGTAATTCTAGTTATTTCGATTTAGATACATCTTGGCTTTTACAAAATCAAACATATCAAATTTTCTTTAGAATTAAGGAAATGGGAACAAGCAGAGTGTTGCCAGACAAATTACACTTTAAAGTAATTAAACCTTTTTAATTAATTCTTACATTATTAGAAAGTAAATTTTGTAATTTACCATCTAAGGTATAACGTTGTAACTCATCGGATATTGCTGTATTTAAAGGTGGATTTTGAGGCTGGTGAATATGATTTAGTAAATATCTAATAATCAAATCTAATAATTTAATTGTTTCATCTCCAAATGTAGACGGATGTAAGGAATCAGCTAAGACTCCCCATTTCTTTAATATGTCAACAGCTTCCACAGAGCTTAAATCTTTATTTCTAAATTTTCCATTTGGAGCATATAACGCCAAAACATTAGACACAAGCTCTCCTTGAGAAAAAGGTTCGATGATTTCTTGTGCAGTTTTAGGTATGCTTGAATAATATAAAACACTTGCACCTTCAAATTCAGGAATGTCCGATGACTCAAATCCCCATAGGGTATATTTGCTCTTATATTCTTCAATTTTAGATTTTAAAAAGTCTATAGAATCCGTTCTTTTCTTTGATGTGTCTGTCTCCTCTTCGATTGTATATTCTTCCAGTGTATCATCTTCTAGTATATCAAAATAAACTACTCTTATGTTTGCGATAAACGCTTCCTGTGTTTCTTTAAGAATAATTTTAATTAAATGAGTTGGTTCTGGAAAAGACTGAACTTCTGGAATAGTTGGTGCAAGATTTATTTGTTTTAAATTTAAAAAAGAAGGGGTTTTCGTATTTATCGAATAGGTTTGACTATTAAATTTACCAGCTACTAATAAAGCTTCTCTGCTCCTTAAGATTAAGTCTGCATCATTTCTGCCCTGAACTGCTACGTCTGAATCTTGTGGAAAAACACGTTGTATATCTAGTGGAGATGATTCAATTTTTCTATTTGTATAGAATTTGGTTTTATCAAATAATTTTACAGAATCTTCATAAGACTGACTTCTTAACTTTAATTTAGATGTTATAATAGGACCAATCCAATATCTAACTGAACTAATATCTTTGGGGTTTTCTAATATTACAAATACCATTTCTCCAACCTGAGGTTTAACAAAGAAAAATTGCGGAAGAAAAGGAATGCACATAACAAGGTCATCATCAGGAATGCCTCTATCTGCTCCAGAAAAAGTATTATAATCAGTGCTGTTATCTGATGTTTTTCCCATGATGGTGCCATCTTCATCGTTTATAGCTACAATTCGAGCTCGAATTCTATTTTGTTCAGCATCATCTCTTGTGCCCCCAGGCACAACGATAGCTGGATATAAATTTCGTTCCCTGGCAAATTCCCCAGAAAACCCCCCTTGACCAAGATTGGTCAGGCTTGATTTAACTAATTTATCTGGTTTACCCATTTCTAATTTCTTTAATTTTTAAAGTTTTTTCACTAATTTGTCTGTCAATGACATCTAATTCATTTAACATTTGATTGACGACATCTTTTAATTCTTCGCCCTTATCAACTAATTCTTGTATTTCTACTAATAATTTTGCTTCGTTCATATTATCTTGCTACTCCCACTCCTGTTTGGGCATTAACGGTTGACCCTACTGATGCGACTGGTCCACCTGCATTCGCTCCAGCTGCTTGTATAGTTCCACCTGGAAAAACGGCAACGTCAACTCTCATTTGATTTTGAATGGCGTCTACAACCTCTTCAGACAATATTACAGTAAAAGCCTCCATAACATTAGTAGCTCCATTTACAAGTGGTCCAGAAGGAATTCCAGCTTCTTTGAATCGTTTCATAATGTTGGTTGCTAGATTGTCTGCATTAAGACCATTTCTAAGCTGTTTTTGAGCTAAAATCTCATATGTTGTTAAATTCCTTGTAAACGAAAAAGAATCGGATACAAACGTTAACATTAAGTCTGCTATCTCTTCCGAGATATTTAAACTGTCATCAATTGGAATTAGTGCCATAGTTTTAATTTAAAAATGTAATTATTCTCTTTATAGTTAATTGCAGGACCAATGGCAGTTAAAATTTCTTTTTGTTTTTTAATTTTACTCGTTATTTCCTTAGCTGCATTTATTTCTTTTTGTACTCCTCCCATATATTGTTGCTTAAGTTTTTCTGCCTTACGTTTTGCTTTACCTTCGGCTCTTTTAGCAAAAAACTTAACAATAAAAGCTTTAACTTGTTTTAACAAAAAAGAGAGTAAAAATCCTATTGCTGCATTTAATACCATATTACACAAAATCGTTAACAACAAAGATTGTTTTTTTTGAGGTTCTGTCCAATTGTCAGGATTGCCATCCCAATTCAAAAGAATATCACAACTTGACGGTGGAAATAAATTATTTGGATTAAAATTTTCCGCTTCTGCGTTTCGACCTTGAGAAAACAATAAATTTTGAAACTCTTTTAGCAACCCGTCATAACCAGAACTAAAAGCTGGACCTGCACCATCTATTGGTTGGATTACCCCCATAAAAAAAGGTTTTAATAAAATTGTTATGTGAGTTATTAACTTTTCAATTAGCAGCTGAGAAAAACTTTTTTGATTTGCTGCAGCCTTTCCTTGTCCACTTCCAGTTGTGATTTTTTGAGTTTGATTTGATACATGTCCAATACAATTAGCTAAAGATTGAGCTGGAGTAGTATAGCTAGATGAAACAACTCCTGGTGGAGAATCTGAAAACAAATAACTAGGATTATCTGGAAAAGAAATATCAACTCCACTACAGCTAACTCTGAAAAAAGCTTTTCCAGCTTTTATTTGTTCTTTCATTTTAATTCGATTATATTCCAAATCCTCATTTCTATTGTTCGCAGGAGATGAAACGCTAAAGATTTCAGTTCCACAAAATGACTCATTTAAAATTTCTTCTAATCTACCTTCATCTTGCTGACTAGTCATCACCTCAATTCCTGCATCTTTTTTTGGATTTCCAAATATCAACAACATTAAATCTTTGATTATTTGCATTTTAAGTGCATTTATAACTGTTCGTAACGCAGTTTTTATGGTATCATTTGAATTTAAATACTCATAATTACTATCCGCTGCAGCTTTTCTTTTTTCTCTTGATGAACCTGCAATTATTCTAAGAGGAGATTCTGGGTCTAAAACAATAAAAACTCCAGCTGCAAGCTGTGCAGTGCCTCTCAACATAACATCTACCAATTTATCAGTTTCTAAAAAACTGCTAATAAAAGAACTCAACAATACAACAGGGTCAACACCCATCGCTCTCATAATTTTCAAAATATAATCAAAAGTTGAAATCTGTTCTCCTTTTGGAATTTTAAATCTTTGAAAGAAATTTAAACTCAATAGATTTTTCATAGAACCTACTTTAGCAATAAGCTCACTTTGAGTTTCAGTTAACGGTTGATTTAGTGGTACCTGATATGCCATTTAATTATTCTTTGTCTTTTTGTTTTTTGCTATCTTCAAATTCAACAATCTCACTCATAATTTTATCTTTAAACCCATCATCCAAATGAAGGTTGACATCTTGTGGAGATGCATCATTATAAACTATGCTTTTGATTTCTTTTGCTATATTAGCAATATCAGACGTTGAATTTGACGCTAGCGTTAAGAATGAAACGGCATTTTTTCCCATTAACACAAATGCTTCAGCAGAATCCATTTGTTCATCTGCTTCACGAAACCTATCTAGCGCAAGCTCTCTTTCTTCTGTTTTGTTTTGAAAAACCTTCTCTAAAAGGTCTAAATAGCCTTCTTTGGAAATATTAATTTTGTTACCCATAATAAAAATTGTTTATATATAAATATATAGCCAAAATTTTTATTCATTTTTATCATTAAAATCCTGCCTTAAGACTTTATATGCAACTCTGAAGCGCTGTAGCGAATATGTAATATCTTTAGTTTCCAATTCTGTAATAACTTTAATCATTTGGTAAATTTGATTTTTGTTATAAACGCCCATGATTTCATGGTTTTTGAAAATTTGTACAATTGCATCTCCAACTTTTTGGTCATTTTTTGTTAAAACTCCATTTTCTAAATTTGCCTCAATGGTTTCAATAACATGATTAAACAATACAGTTGTTTTTTCTTCGGGCTCAAAAAATTTATGTTCTTCCAATAGGTCATGTTTAATTTCTTCTTTGCTATTTTCAAAGCTTGCTAAGATTTTCAACTCCTTAGAAGCTTCTTTTCTTTTGCCTAAATAATGATGCTTTGCAACTGTTCCATAATATGAATAAGATTTTGTCTTTTGCCAAGGGTTAAAATTAGTAAACTTTATATACAAAAAAGTATAACAATCTCCCAATTGTGTCTTGATATCAATCCCAGGCACAAAAAGCCTATAGTTAAACAAAATGTTTTCAACCAACTTTGTTAAAGGCTCTTTTATATGATTTCGAAATATTTTATCTCTAATGTTTTTTCTATCAGGATTTAATAGAACTTCTTCTTTTCTTCTTTGCATTTCGAAACAATAACTCTTATCTATAGGCCTCTTCTGTTTGAATGCTTTTGTTTCTTCTTCTTTAATTCTATTTTCAAAAAACAGCTCATTTAAATAAAGAAAGTTCATTACTGCATTTTCAGTCTCTTCCGTCCAATAATCATTATCTTTATCGCTATCAACATCGGTGCCAGCATCAACGTCAACGTTTAAAGATTCATCTTTAAAGGATTTCTCTGAGTCGCCTATCTCATTTTCGCTAGATAACTCAAACCCATCCTTTGAAAAAGAATCATCATCTTCTAAGAATGTATTTTTATTTTCATCAATACTCATTTATTGCTTTATTGATGGTTCGTAAAGTTTTTTTCTATCTTCATCAAAGAAATATTCCTTCTTAGACAAATCTAGCCAATATTGTGCCTCTGCTGGTAAATAGCCACCTTTCTCCTTTGGGATTGTTGTTAAGTTTTGAGGAATTTTACAAGAGTATTCATTAAATTCAGTTGCTGTGAATATTCTATGTTCATATCCTATTCTTTGAACGCTCATTCCTTTTAGGTCATTATAAATCATTCTCATTAAGAATTCATAATAATGGCTTAATTTCATGCTTTCTTTTACAGGCAAAAAAGTTCCATCTTTAGTCACTTCGCTATATTCTTCTAAAGACTTTATTTTAAAAATCGCCCCAATTGGAATTATACAGTTAAAGCGATTTAATAAACTTAAGTCAATTTTTCCTGCTTCTTCAGCTAACCCTTCAGCCCAAGGGGCTTCATTCATAAGATTACTAAAAACACCATTGGCTGTATTTCTTATAATAGGAAAGAACATATCAATCTCAGGATTTTCAACGTTAAATTCATTTGCTAACCTATACCATTGAAGTCCTACAATATCATTTCGCTCTATTATAGAGCAGAATTCATATTTATTATTAGAAGCTACATTAAACATAAAGTTAAACAATTTAGGAAATTCAGTTAATTCAGTTTTAGCTAAAACATAATTTATAGTTCCGTCAGATTTGATTGTTTCCTCTTCAGTCTTACCATCAACCTGGCTTCTTGCAATAATCGTAGGATTTTCAACAATTTCAACTAATGCTTTTAAATCATCATCTCCTAAATTATGCATTACCAACAAGTCAATTGGATAAGTTTGTTTAGAAATGCTAAAAAACGTTTCTTGTAGCATTTCTTTATTCTTTAAACTGTCAATAAAGATTGACACTAAGATATTACTTTTTTTTGATTCCTTCAAGTTCATATATTCTTTCTTTTTTATATTCGTTAATAATTTCTAAAAATCTTTTTTGTTCTTTTACATCAGTGTATGGTTCTAAGGTTGTTTCATAAGACTTTTGAATTTCGTCTGTATCCATTTCTCCGTTTAACCATTTATCTATAGCTACACCAAGAATTTCTGCTGTTTGAAAAATTTCACCATTTGTAGTCCAGAAACCATTATCTTGGTTTACATATTCTTTTCCGCCATAAGCATTCCAACCTACAACGTGCGTTCCTGATGCCATAGCCTCCAATGGAAGTGTGCCAAAACCAGCAATATCGTCAGTATGTAATACAAATGCACAACTAGCTAAAGTCTCTGCAAACTCTTCTCTTGAAAGTCCTGTGAGCTCAATAAAACGAACCCACCTTAAATGAGGATAAAAAGATTGGAAAGTTTTAATAATATTAAAAGTCTTAGCTCTATTTTCAGGACCTCTAGTTCCAGTAAACCCAACCATAGGATATTTTTCTGATTTTTTTCCTGGCACTTTAAATAAATTTCTATTGATGCTCTGCGAAAATTGTTTAACGCTTAACCCTGGCATTACAGCATCTAAATATTCCGAAATAGCATCTGATACTGAAATTACATCTTTTACTCCAAAAGAATGCCAGCTTTCACCTGTATTTAAAGAATTAAGAATATAAAACCAGCTTTGTGCTAAAACTATTTTTTTACAAGCTACTTGCATGGTTTTCTTCATAACATTTGGAAATCCCTCAGGAATAAAAATAAAGTCCTCAGGATTCAAATTTAAAGGAATACATTTTTCCTCAGTGCCATCGACAAATTTGATAGACTGGTCTCCCAGTGGAAGAAATTCGATTTTAGAATAATCAAAATCTAACCAAGTTGGATTAAAATTTTCAAAAATATCAATTTTTTTATTTGCTTTTGACGAAGCTTCATATGAAGCTCTTTGGTCTTGTCTTGGCTCATAAATGATTTTTGCATCATAACCATCGTCAACCATTATTTTAGCCAGACGAATAAGCGTGCCAATTCCTCCACTTGGAGTATTTAAAGGGGGACAATAGAAATAAAATTTTCCTTTGTTATTTTTTACTTTTTCAATTACTGTATTTATTAACTCATTGTGGTCAATTTCTACAGGCTTGTTTTTTTCATTTTCCATATTATAAGAATGTTTTAAATTGTTGTTAATTAAATTTATTTAATTTTTAAGAGATAGTAAATAGTTTTTCAAGAAACTTTTCATTATTCACTTCTTTTAATGATTTTACTGAAAAATCAGCCTCATCCCACTCATTATAAGGTCTAATTATTTTAATCGAAGTTTTTCCATCAGGCTTGTTTTGAAATGCTTCTGGAGCCACATCAATTAGAACATCGCAATAGTTCCATTTATCGACATCATTTTCTACAATTTGAAAATTTCTTGCTCTACTTCCCATTTTATGGAGGAAGTGAAAATTAGATGTTATTGCATTTGATTTAAGGTCTGACAATAAAACAGTTTCAAATAAATTATTTTTTAAACCATAAGCCTGTATTCTATTGAAATAACTCATGGCATTTGTAAATTCTTCAGCATCTCCAAAGATTTTAAATGGATATTTTTCATACATAAATTTATGCATTCCTTCTTCTGGGCTTAAAATTTTATCTTCCATCTCCAATTCCATATCCCATTCTCTAAATTCAGAGTTCTTAGGGGTTTTAAATGCATTTTTATTTTCAAACTCAGGAGCCTCATCAAATTGATAATGATTTAAAAGGTCATGCGTATCAACTGGTAAAGAAATACGGTCATCTGTTTCTTTAGCAATTTTCGCTGCCTTTTCTTCAAGCTCTTGCTCAGTAGGTTCTTTATATTGAAATTCTTCATCCATATCAACTAAAGTTGGGTTGTCTATGAATACTTTTCTGTATTGTTTATCAAAAGAGTCGTGGTAATTTCTAATTACTCCGTCTATGCTAATTCCTAATTTTTTCATATAATTTACATTTAGGATAAAAATAAAAAAAGCCCTTAGAAAACTAAAGGCTAAAATTAAAAAAAATTATTTTATTTGAAGATTGTTATTTTAAAGTAGTATATTCGGCTTTTTTCCCAATAAAGTTAATGTGTTGAGCCTTTCCATCTTTATGGATAATAACATGCGTATGTAACCATGTGCTTGGCCCTAAGTTATATCCTAAACGTAATTTTGTTGAAGTTCCCACAGACAATGCACCATCTTTTCTTCCAGGAGTATGATAATGCGCTAAAACTATTTTTGTATTAAGGTTTTTAAATTGATTTAATGAACCCCTGCTTCCATTTTGTCCATAATCTCCATGCACGCCTAATTCCCATCCTTTAACCTTGTAGCCATCCATTCTACCTAAAGCATTGATGTTGTTGAAATTTTGATTAATTACATATGGTACAATTCCCTTTGGGGCTTCATTTGCTAATAATACTCGTGCATATTCCATATATTCAAGAGAATTTTTAATATTCTTTTTCCAATCACTATTAATTATCCACCTATCTACAAAATCATCATGATTACTTCTAACTACAACAAGATTGTATTTTTCCATACCCTTTAACCAATGAACCATATTGTCCATTTCTTTTTTAAGAGAATTGGTTCCTTGTTGTTCTTTGTGAAATTGTAAAACAGGGTCTTTAAGATGATGATGGCTAATCGAGTAACCGTCAAATAAATCATGCAAAATAGTATGCTTAGGTTTTAAAATATCAAGAAGCTCTTTTGTTGAATTCATTACGGCTTCATCTTCATCTCCTAAGTGAATGTCTCCTAGAACTATAGCTTCAACGCCATCAATTCTTGATACATTCTTGTTTTTAGTATGGAAAAACAAATCTATAAAGTCCCCATTGTCTTTTGCTGTAACTTGACGCATGAAGAATTTTTCTTCATTTTTAATTTCTACTACTACAAAACCAAGAGTATGGTGAAATTCACCCTTTTTCCCTGCTTTAGAGTCCGTATAATTTCTTTTGGTAACAGCACCTGTCGTTAGCATAATCTTTGGCTTATGACCCACTAAAGCGCCTAAAACCTCCATATGAACTTTAGGTGAACCAAAGATACATGAATTAATTCCGCTCATTCCGCCCATACCAGTTAAAGGATTAACTGCAGTAGGTTGAACTTTTACGTCTGACATTACAGAAACATATTTATGAATATTATGTCTACCTGCATCTAAAAAAGGTAAAACTCTATTATCCCAGACATCAAAGTTTTTATCTGTAAAAACAGATGTTGGATTCTTATAACGTCCTGCAATAACATGAATATCTGCATTGATAAATTCTGCATAAGCCTTCATGTTATCAAAAAATTTCTGATGAATAGGAGTGTCATTTTGAGCCCATGTGATTAAAAATCTCTTTTTGGTTTTGTCAAAAGTTCTCTTTTTTGCTTCTGCATACTGTTCAGAATTCTCAACATTTTCTTTTTCTTTGACATTAAGTTTAGATAACCATTTTCGCACAGTTCTTTCGGACTTATCAAAGTATTTCATTAAAATAGCCATTCTTTCGTCCCATGACAATTCTTTGTTTAAGTGGATTGTTCGAGCATAGTTTACTTGCTCTTCAGTAAGTTCTTTAAATTTCATATTTCTTTTTTTGTAAAGATACTAAAAAATATCTAAAAAAAATGATTTTACTCTATTTTTTTTGTTTTTTCCATTTGAGAATAATCACTTTCTATAATTTCTTTTATTAAATCTTCGAACTTAACTTTTGTTTCCCAATTTAAAACCTCTTTTGCCTTAGTTGCATCTCCAAGTAATAATTCAACCTCTGTCGGCCTAAAATAAGCAGGGTCAATTTCAATTAACAATTGGCCTGTATTTTTATCATGACCCTTTTCATCAATACCACTCCCGCTCCATTCAATTTCATATCCTAAATATTTAGCAGAAATCTCTACACACTCTCTAACCGAATGTAGTTCCCCAGTAGCCAAAACAAAATCATCTGGAGTATCCTGCTGTAACATTCTCCACATTCCCTCTACATATTCTTTTGCATGTCCCCAATCTCTTTGAGAATCTAAATTTCCAAGCTTTAAAGTTTTATTCGCTCCAAATTTAATTTTAACTAATTCAGATGTAATTTTTCTAGTAACAAATGTAAGTCCTCTACGTGGAGAATTATGAACATGTCCTTGTCCCACCCCAGCATGAAACGTTCCACTTTCTGTCTCTAAATCAAAAAACCAACCATTATATTCTTTCATATCAATTATTTTTTTTATTGAATTATTTTCAATATTAAAATGATGTTTGTTATTTGGTATATAACCGTTTTGAATCTTTCTTATAAAACCTCTACTAATTTCTGTTTCTCTTTGTATTTTTCTTTGTGAATATTCTTTATTAATTAATTCTTCAACTTTATTCCATTTCTCAATGCTATTTCTATGATTTTGTCCTTTATTTGAATTGCTTAAAATATTAATTGAATAATATAATCTCTCTTTATTAAATTTAAAAATTTTCTCAACATTTATATTATATTTTTGTTTGGTCGTATTTTGTAAAAGAAAAATTAAACCAGCAGCCAAAGTGTGAGAATTAGTTTTAAAATTTTTAAATTTATATTTACAAGGGTTTTTTTTCAACCCATCTGCATTATTATACCCATTTAAAAAAGATAATTGTATATTTTTATTGGAATTCAATATTAACTTAGGAACTCTCTTTTTTTTATATTCATCATATATATCATTTAAATATTTTTTACCCCATTCTTTATTGCCATTTAAATTATATTGCCATATTTTTTCATTTTTATTAAATCCAGACCTAGTTTGATATTCATGAATTGTTCCACCTAAATTTTCCCAAATTTCAGCATACTTTTTTATATATTTAGTTTCTTTTCCTGTAATTCTTAATTTATTTTCTTTTTTATTATAGTCACCATCTCCAACTATAAACCCTATCAATTCTGCTTCTTTTTCTGAAATTTTATTTTTTAGATTTTTATTTATTGGATATGCTATAAGACTTACTTTATCACCTAGTTTAATATTACCAAATGTTTTTTCTTCTCCATTTTCCATTATGCATTTATGTGAAGATGTTGCTAAATATGCAGCATTTTTACTGACTAAAAATTTAGGATTTTTATTATTATCTGTGTCATGTGGGTAACCAGAAGCATACTTAACTTTTGTCCATTTATTTTTGTCCCAAACTTCTAAGTTTTCAGTTACTATTGTTTCTTGATATTCTTTTTTATTTATATCTATAGATAATTTATTCTTATTTGTATGATATTTAACTATTTCTGAAATAGGTTTAATATCAATTTCATCACCAATCTTAAATATCATGGGTGTAAAATCAACTACAGTTTCGTGGTTAAATAAAATTCCATTGCAAGCAAACAAATCATATGCTTCTCGATAATTTTTTACAATCCAGTATCCATATATTTTAGCTACTCCATAAGGAGACCTTGGATAAAACGGAGTCGTTTCTGTTTGAGGTGTTTCTATAACCTTGCCAAAAAGCTCAGAAGTTGATGCCTGATAGAGTTTAGCTGTCGGACAATGCGTTCTCATCGCTTCTAGAATGTTTAATGTTCCAATAGCATCTACTTGAGCAGTATAATAAGGAATATCAAAAGAAACTCTCACATGCGACTGTGCCGCAAGATTATAAATCTCATCTGGTTGAACTTCTGAAATTAACCGTGTTATAACTATGGGGTCTGTAATATCTCCAAAATGCAATTTGAGTTTTCCAAAAATATGGTCAATCTTACCCGTATTAAAAGAACTACTCCTTCTAACTACCCCGTGTACTTCATAACCTTTTTCTAGCAAAAGCTCAGCAAGGTAACTCCCATCCTGACCAGTTATTCCAGTTAGAAATGCTATTTTTCTTTTCTTCATGTTAAATATTTTTAATAATTATATTACATATTTGTTTTATATCATTATAACTAAGTTCGGGGTTATTTGGAACATAAAGCCCATTTGAATCTATTAGAGAACAATATTTTTTTTCATTGCGCCCATATTCTTTTATGTAATAAGGCTGAGTGCCAAGTGACCCAGCAATTAATGGTCGAGATTCTATGCCATATTTTTTTAATTCTCTAACAAGGTTTTTCTTCTCTTCTTCACATTTTCCCAACATAGTTTTTTTATTTCCAAGAATTATTGGAATACAAAAACTTGAAATAATTTCGCCTTCGGGTATATTTGGCCAAAATCTTAAATGTTCCTTTAATAATGATTCGAAATGACAAAAATTTTGAAATCTTTTTTCTACGATGAAATCTAATTTTTTTAATTGTTCTATGCCTAAAAATGCTTGCAAGTCCGTTGACCGCATGTTAAATCCAGGTACATAAAATGTATAAAGAGCAGAAAAATTATCGACCCCCCATTGGTCTCTAAGTTTTTTCTGAGCTTCTTCGTCTAAGTCTCTATCCCAGCCATGACTTCTAATCATTTTTAAAATATTATACAGCTCATCATCATCTGTACAAATCATTCCACCTTCAATTGTTGATATGTGATGTCCGAAATAAAGCGAGAAAGTTGACATTTCGCCAAATGTTCCTAATTTTTGCCCTTTATGCTCCGAACCTAATGATTCACAAGTGTCTTCCAATAAGTAAACTCCATACTTTTGACATAGTTCTTTAATTTTTGTCATATTAGGGGGTAAACCTAAAACTGAGACAAGCATAAGCGCTGCGGGAGCTTCAATTTTAAAAACTTCCTCTAAATCAGTAAGATTTACTGATAAATTTTTAATATCGGTATCTACTAGAACTGGGTTAAAACCAAGCTGCATTACAGGAGCAAGGTCGGTTGCCCATGACAACGATGGTACTACTATAGTATTGTTTCGAAGTTTTTTTGTGAGCTTTAACGCATAGAGCATCATTAGATTTGCTGAAGAGCCAGAGTTAACAAATACAGAGTGCTTTACTCCGAGCCATTTTGACCACTTTTCTTCAAATTCAATTGTTTTATCTCCTTTTGTTAAACGGGGATATGTCTTAAGCCACTCTATTAATTTATCTATATCTTGGTTAGATATCGTATCATTTACAAGTTTGATTTCTCTCATGAAGTTTAATTTCCTAAAATATAAGAAATTTTCACTCTGAAATCAAATATTTTACACGATTTTCCAATCTTCGCAATAAAGGTCTTTTATATTATAGTTAGCATAAGCTTTTCCAAACCATATAGAGGGCGCTATAATTTTCTTTTTTGGATTTTTATTCAAAAAAGCACTCCACCAAGAAAAAGTTGAATTGCATATAATGTTATGATTACATAAGCTCATTAAACACAAGTCTTCATAGTCCATAAAATCTTCAACAAAAGTCAAATTATCCATATCTGGGAAATTATTTTTACACCATTCTATATCATCAGAGAAAACAAGAAATTTTTTGTCCATTCCTATTTTTTTCATAGCTTTCATATAGTAATTTAAACTTTGTGCTGGATGGTGGTCTGGAGATTTTAAATAATCTCCTCTTCTTACATGAATAGAGCATATATTGTCCGCAAGCATATCAATTTTATATTTTGTTTTAACAACTTTGCTTACATTATTAACAATTTGCAAGGGAAATTCGAATAATTTTTTTATGTCACCCAAATAGTCTTTAAAGTAATTTTCAGCCTGAAAATAACCAATTAGCATGACATTTCCATTTATGTTTGGAATTTCTGTAAAGTTAAATCCAGGCTCAGTGAATGACTTAAATCCTTTGGTATTATAATTGTTTAAAAAATCAACATTGTGTAATATATTTTCTTTGTAACTATCTAAATGTTTATGTACTACATTAAAATCATTAGTTGTTAATTTTAATTCTTTATTGGTTTTTTTTGCATAAGCATATGCGGCAGCTATTTGGAAAAGCACATTTCCAATTCCACCCATAAGTTTAATTGTTACCATGATTGCTTTTCTTTTAAAAATTCATAAGTTTTTTTTATCCCATCATATAATTCGGTAAATTTAAAATCAGGCATTATTTTTTTCATTAACCCATTAGAAACATCTTTTCTAAATTGACCATCTGGTTTGGTGGTATCAAATTTAATTTTTAAATGTTCTGCATCACATGCTTTTAGTGAAATCTTTGCAATTTCTTCTATAGAATAATTTTCTGTAGGAGCAACATTAAAGCTATCATAACAATTGTTATCAATACAAGATTTAATAACCTTAGCAAAATCTCTAGCGTAAACAAATTGTCTAAGAGGAGTTCCTGTACCAAATAACATTATATGGTCACTGCCATTTTGTTTCGCTATTATTATTTTTTTAATTAAAGCTGCAATAAAATGACTATTTTCCCCATACTTATCATACTCTCCATAAAGATTAGGAGGAGTAAGATAGTTGTAATTAGTTGCATACTGTTTGTTATATGCATCTATTTGTACTGCCATACATCTTTTTGCATACCCATAAGAAAAATTAGTAAGAGTTGGTGGTCCTAAATGTAAATCACTCTCTTCCATTGGGTATTTTTTCACTTCGTCTGGATAAATACATGTGCTTAAGATACCAATAAATCTGTCAACATTATAAAATTTAGCCCATTTAATTAAAAGAGTATTCATTAAAATGTTATCAGTAAAATATTCTGCTGGCTTATTAATGTTATCTATGATTCCTCCAACTTTAGCAGCTAAGTGTATAACAATATGTGGTTTGTATACCTTAAACATCGTAATAACTTCTTCTTCTTCTGTAAAATCATATTCCTTAGTGGATAAATAAACCGCATTTGGCATAATGTCCCTAAGTGCTCTACCGACCATTCCTGAGCCACCTGTAACTACTATTTTCTTTTCTTCCATATTTTTAATTTATTATGTCCACGTATGAAGTGAAATTGCAATTTCATCATTAAAAACTCTTGTGTTAAGTATATTTTCCACCTCTTGTTCCGTATAGTTTTTTGGGAAATCTTTACCTTCTAAAATTGTTTGAATATCTTTTTGAATTGAATATTCTCCTGAATGATGTTTTAGGCACCAATTTGCAAAACAATCTTGTTCAGTTGGGTATATTTTACTTGTTATATTTTTACAAGCCTCATTAAAAAATACATTAAAATCGTCACCATAAGGTTTTAACATTTCTTTGCTCATTTTTTTATTATACATCATAAAATCTATAATAAACGAATCATCTCCAACTCTCTCTAGGTCAAACATCTTTTGACTAAAAAGAAAATATGGTAAATGATAATGAGAATGTTGTGGTGACATAAAGAAAATAGGTTTTCCTTCGTCACTAAACAAATCCAATGGTTTTATAAAAAAATTATCAGATTGAATGTCTAGGTAAAAATCTTGTTCTGTCACATCTTGGAAAAGTGCCACAAAAGTTGCAAAGCACCAATTAGGCCTATGCACAATATTCTTTCTATCACATCCTGGAAAGACTTCATCATCCTTAATGACAACTATTTTACTGTCATAATCAGAATTTTCTGGTTTGAAGCCATCTGGATTAATTAAAAACACCTTGCTTGGTTGTGGATTAAGAAACTTAATTGAGTTTATTACATGTCTAAGTTTTGCATAATCTTTAGTCCCACTTTTGATTAACACGTCATATTTTGGGTAATTCATATTTTTATTTTCTTTTATCTATTAAAGCAATTTGTTTTTTATATTCCTTTAAACTTTCAAATGTTTCTAAAGGTAAATAACGTCCTATGTTCATTGTATTTTCTTTAAGGTCTTTTAATAAATTTATTGTATTTATATTTCCCAAATACTCATCTTCAAAATCTTTTGTTTCGTTATGAATATGTCTATCATGTCTGACATCAACCTCTGTATATACTGATTTAAAACCGCATGCTTGATTATAAAACGAGGCCCATATATCAGTCATTCTCCCTGTTTTCGCCATCATGAAATATTCCCTAGCCGCAGCTCTTGATAAAATTGTATTCTGAGAATTATAAGGAGAAAATGTATTTGTCGCCATTGGAAAACCAGCTTTTGTATACTCGCAAAATTTGATTTTATGCATATGCTCCATCCTACAAATCGAGTCTATGTCTGGCTCATTATTCCAAAGACCAGATTGAACATCTGGAATTATGGTTTTTCTAGTTCTAATATAGCTATCTCTTTCCTTTAGTAACTGAAGAGGATATCCTCTATGCCATAGTTTAGGATAATTTGTATGATATAATGGGTCAAAGCAAATTCTATCTGTTTCGTAAAAATCAACTTCTACTTCTTTGCCAATCAATAAGTTTTTCCCCCAATTATCAAGAGGCACATTATCATCGTCTACTATTGCTATTATATCCGCTCCTCTATCATATGCTTCAAGTACACCTAGATTTTTTCTTTCTGCACAATTCCAACCAATAAGGTCACTTAGTTTTTTCCATTTATTTTCTTGGTATTTAGGTATTAAGTAATCACATTTGATTTTTTTATAATCTTCCTCTGGGGTTTTTAAATCCCCCACCACAATAAGCTCCCATTCCTCCATTTTAGAGTATTTTTCAGTTGCCTCTAAAACGGAGCTTATAGTTGTTGTTACGATAATTTTTTTCATAGTGTTTTTATTTTAATATTTTTTTTATGGTTTTTTTCAAACGAGCTTTAATATTAACAAACTCTTTACTTAATTCATAGTTTTTTTCAACATATTTTAATTTTTCCAAATATGTGTTTTCATCTAAAGAGTTACAAACACTAATAATTTCATCAACAGAATTTACTAAAAACATTCCATCTGTATCAAAATAGTTTTCAATGTTTGGACATCCATAGTAAATAGGCACTGTTTTGGTATATAAACAATCAATTAACTTTTCAGTAAACCAATTTTTTCTTTTTACATTTTCAATAACAATATGAAATTGACTGTTAAACAAAGGTTCTTTTTTATTACCCAACAAAGGATTGTTGTTAAAATTTTGAAGGTTTCCATGCATATTTCCGCTAATAAAAAACCTTTTAGGAGTTTTTATTTTATTTTCCTTGTACCAGAGCTTTTGTCTTAAGTGATGTCCAGGCGCCATTAACTTTCCTCCTACTAATGTCGAAACTTCAAATTTTTTCTTTGTAAAAGAATATGGCTCTTTAATCCATGTTGTGCCAAATTCAAACAATATAGCATTTTTACACTTATCTAATATTTCCTGATTATGAGTTAAGATAAAATCAAACTCTCGCTGTCTACTAATTGCCATATTAGTAAATGCAGGAGCTATTTCTGGTGGCTCTAATATAAAAAGAATTTTAATAACATTTTTCCCAAGAACTTTATTTACATTATGAAAGTCCACAAAAAGCTCTATTTTTTTTTCATGAAACATCTCAAAATCTAAATCCCAAGTACAATTTATATTTAATTTATTCATCATTAAATAATTTATTTAGTTTTTTAAAGTCTTCTTCATTGTATTTTACTTTAATATCTTTGTTATAAAATATCTTCATATAAAGCGCATATCTTGCTTCTGCCCAGTCTGCATATGAATCAGGAACATCCCCTTTTCCATTTTCATAGAAACTCATTCCAGAACCAATTCCTGCAAAATGAGCAATGTTTTCACCAAAATCAATTATTTTATTTAAATCACTAAATCCATTATCCCAATCTCCTTTCTCATTACAAGAACCATATTTTTTAAAATCTAAATAATAAATTTTACCTTCGTTTTTTATAATATCAAAAGAAACTGGGTCAAAAAAATCTATTACATTAAATCCCATTGGATTATAATAACCAACAATCATTTGCTGTAACGTTTGAAAATCATAATTTGAAACTTTGTTTATGTTATAACCAAAAAAATAAGTACTACTTACGTCAGACATATTATTATATTGACCATTTTTATTTGCTACATTGTTTTTATAAGGTCTTCTTGGTCCTACTAAATCATATCCTTCTTTAAATTTACTAATAATGTCATTTAAACTTTCTTTTCTAAAAATTATATCACTATCAAAATGAATCACATAATCATAATCTCCATATTCTCTTTTAAGAACTTTTGCAAATATATATGCAGTCCCTAAATGTCCCCCTGTTTTATAATAATGTTTTAATTTATCATCGCCAGCAAAATTAATATATTCAACATTATTAAATTTCCCAAGATTTTTAAAATCCTTGTCCGTACCTGCAACGTGTATAATTACATCTTTGTGAAACTTAAAAAAACTTTCTAAGCATTTTTTTCCAATTAATCCACAATTAAATATTTCTGTATAAATAAAAATTTTCATCTCGTTATTTTTTTAAAAAATCATAATTAACTTCTTTGTTTAATATATCGCTATAACCATCTTTTTGCCACGCTAAATGAGGACGAAAAACATAACAATTAAAGCTCCCCTGCAATAAAGAATACATAACATCCACCTCATGCTTTAATTTAGGAAACATCTTTAAAACTACCTCGTAAACAGGCTTTCTAATAGCATAAGCATGAGTGGTATAAGTTTTTTGAATTTTTGCAACATTTTCATCAACCATTTCTAGTGGTATTCCATTATGATTACCTCCAAAATAAAGCATATCCCAATCTTCTGGAACTTGTTTAATAAGTTTTTTAAAATCATCTTGTAAGTTTTCAGAAAAAACAACATCATCTTCTAAAACTAATATCTGATTTAAATTATTTTCACTTGCTTTTTTTATAATATTATAATGACTTAATACGCACCCTACGTGCCCTGACACAATTTTAGTTGGGATATTATCTGGATTACCCTCTATTGCCGAAAATCGCTCTACTTCTAAATTATGTTTCTTAAACTGAACTTGTGCTTGCTCCCATCTATCTTTTCTCTTATCAAGATTTACGCAATAAATTTTTTCAAAATATTCATTCATCATATTAAAAATTTCTTAATTTGTTTACTTTTTTCTTTTATTTCTCTTGTTTTTTCTTCTTTTGTAAGCTTTTTAAAATCCTCGTAAATTTTTTGCATTTGCTTAATATACGGATTGCTCATATATGTTGGAGAGTGATACATATGAAAAATATCAATAGCAGGATTTTCAGCCGTATGCATTTTACTAATAGTATCTATTTTTTCCCAAAAATAAGCATCCTCGGGGGAGTTAGCCAAAAACAAATCATCATCATATCCGCCAACATCGAAAAACAATTCTCTTTCAACTAAAATAGAACCGCCAGGCGCTCCCAACATAACTTTTCCTCCCAGTCTCGGCAGGTCTATGTTTGAATTGTCTTTCAAATTTAATACATCAAATGCTGTAAATTTTTCATTGACAATTTCTTTTGTTAAATTTTCATTACAATATAAAACCCTGCGCTGTTGAAAACATTGAATTGCTTTACAGTTTTGATTTGTTATGTTTTTGGTTAATTTTACAAAAAAATCAGATTGAACTAAGCAATCAATGTCATGAAATAGAATATATTTAGAGATATTTGAATATAAAGCTCCTAAATTATAACACAAACATTTGTTAAACAATTCATCAGGAGCCGATTTAATCCAAATGTAATTTATTTTATTTTTTTTGCAAAATTTAGCATGGTCTGGAATTTCAGAGTGCTCTATAACTGTATAACTTATTGCTAAACTCGAATTTTCTTTAGCTTTTAAGAAACTGTTATACATCGGTTGGGCAAATTCTATCCTATTACGCACTGGAATAAGAAAGTTAATATCAAAAAGTTTCTCTGGATTTTGAATTAAAACTAAATTTTCTTCTTTTATTTTTTTGTAATTATTCATAACTTTCAATTTGATTAAAAGGTTTCTTTTTCAATATCTCTTTATGAATATCCCATTGTAATTTTTGATTTACTTTATCATCACTTATTGGATTGTCACGATTGTAAGTATATAATACCTTATCTATATATTTTACTTTATCATATCCCGACAACTCTAAAAGAGGAAGCATAATGGCAACATCATACGTCATTTTATAAAATTCACCATTTTTTCCCTTTAAACAACTAAACCCTTTGTCTTGGTCTTCTATTGCCATATAGACTCCTGTGATAAACGTTCTTAAATGAGAGATTCTAAAAGGGGCTTTTCTCAAATGGTCAAATTCTTCTTTGGGATATGCCGAAGCAAACCCTCTTCTCCCATCTGTCCAAGATGCTTGTCCATAAGTTACCCAACAATCATTTTCATTGTAGAAATCATTTAAATACTTTAAAACATTCTTACTTGGAAGCCAATCGTCACCGTCCACTAATACTACAATATCTTCTGGATTACAGTGATACATAATCGCATGATGAATGTTTGGAAGAGCTGTTACGTTGACTTCATTTTTAATGCATATAACCTTTTTATTATCATGAGGCAATAAATCCCATGACTTATCAGTTGACGCATCATCAACAAAAATTACTTTATAGTTCTCATATTTTTGAGACATCACTGAACCCATGCATCTTTCTATAAACTTCTCAGCATTATAGAATGGTACTATTATTTTAAAGCTTCTTTCCATTATTTAGCTATTTTAATATTTTCGAAGTGTATTTCACCTTCACATTTATTTATATTTGTAAAATCCATACTTTCGAAGTCGGGGGTATATCCATCTAAAAAGTCATCAATAGTTATGAACTCTGGATTATAAGGAATAAAAACAGATTTACTGTACTTAAAGGCCGTCATATGTTTTTTAGGAAAAAGCTCAAACATTTGTAATCCCTCTTCGAGAGTAAAGTGGTCATTAAATACTGCTTTTTTTATAAGCTTGGTAATTTCTTTAGTATTAAATATATGTCCATGCAAACTAAAAGGATATCCAAAATCTAAATAATGTTTAGACCAATCCCAAATTATATGATTATCCTCTTCTCTGGCCTTTATAACATTTTCGCACTCCATTCTCGTACAAACATTCGTATTTAATCCCAATCTTAAAGAATGACAAAGAACTTCATCGTTTAATAAACATTTTTGAACCTCTGATATGTCAAAATCATCAAACAAGACATCGCCATCAGTTAAAAATAAGACCTCTTTAGACATAAGTGTCTTTAGAAGATTTATTAGATTTTTTTTATAGTTACCTATATTTGTCGTATGCCAATAGATTTCAGAAAACTCTCCCCAGTGCTCTAAAAGTTGCAAATATCCCTTAGGTGTTCCTTTTTCTATGCCATGAAATAAAACATTTATTTTAACTTCTGAAAACTTTTTCTTCAAAGATTGCAAAGTTAACGATAGCATTTGGGGGTTATTCTGACTGAGAATTATTATATCTAACATATTTAACGTTTACGCAAATATATGAAATTTCCATCAAATAATCAACTTTTTTCAAAAAAATACAATATGTTTTAAAGAAAAAACGAAAAATAAAAAATTTTGTAATATTTATTTAAAAATAAACGTAAAGTTATGAAAGTTAATCCAAACAATGTAAAAAAAGCTATAATTCAAGAAGCAATTAATTACAAGGCGAAAACAGAATTATATAAAAAAGCAAAACAATTAAACGAAGAAGTAAAAAAATTAAATGAAATGCGTTCTTTTGAAGTTGGCTTAGGTCCTGGTTTTAAGAATTCTACTGCACCTGGAATGCCTGGTGGTGGCGGAACACCTGCTCAAGTTTTAGGCCTAGCTACACCATCTCCTATGGCAAGTGAAATTGGCGATTCTGAAGATTTAAATGCCGTAGGTAACCTACAAGACCTTTATGCACTTGACCAAGAAATGTGTTGCCAAGATGGCGAAAATGAAGGTGAAGATGCTGTTGAAATGGATGCGCAGACTAAACTATTAGATTTAGAAAGACAAATTGAAGAGTTAAAACAGACTTTACAAAAATAAAAATGTTTTTTCATTTTTTTATTATATTTATTAAAAACAAAAAAAATTAATTATGGCAAAGAAAATTAAAATTTCCAAATCAGAAGTTGTTCAAATAATCAAAGAAGAATATGCTAAGAAGAAACAAGAGGTTAAATTGAAAACCCGTTTACAAGAAGTTGAAGCGAAAATCAAGACTCTTATAGAAGGTTTTTCAATGGAAGATGAAGAAACAATTGAAGAAGTAGAGGCAAGTGGAACAAGAAAAATCAATAGCGGAAGTCCTGACGGTTTATCTGATGGTGATGGTTTTGGTAAGAAATTCCAAGTCAAAGGAACTCATAAACTTGAAGAAGATGAAGAATTAGAAATTCCTGGAGAAGATGTAGAAGAAATTGAAGTTGAAATTCCTGGAGACGAAGACGTAGAAATGGGTTTTGAAGATGATATTGAAGCCACTGATGACATCGAAGCATTACTTGCAAAATTAGCAGATGCCATAGAAGAAAAAGTTGAAGACGTTGTTGACAAAAAATTAGGCGGAGAAGCTGAAGAGGGTGGAGAAGGAATTGAAATTGACGCTCCTGGAGACGAAGAAGGCATGGAAGTTAATCCTGAAGAAATTGAAGAATTACAAGAAAATGCTGAAGAGCCACAAGATGGACATTCACCAGCAACAGAACAATCTTCAGATGGTCCAGGTGAGAAAACTCCTTTTACAGAAAAGCAAGATACTATTAATGAAAGTCAGTTAATATCAGAAGAAGCGAAAAGTAGAAGTCAAGTTTTAGCAGGAATCAAAAAAGGAGATATATTTTAATCAAAATATAAGAACATAAAAAAGGGAACTAAAATTTAGTCCCCTTTTTTTGTTTACAATAATTAATCTTCTTTTAATAGTTCTCGCCCATCTTCGGTTACTACTTTTAATTCTTCTCTTTCCATAAGACCATCACTATGGCCAGGGATTGTTTTTATTCCCTTTTGAGCAGGTTTTTCTTTTTGAGGTGATATTAAACCAGTTCCTCTTTTTTCGTTTGTATTTTTCATAACTTTTTTTTTTATAAATAGATTAAATTTTATTTTTTATGCTTGAATTTCTCATATCTATTAACAATGTCTATTAAAATCCTATTACGCACAATGTCCTCTGAGCTAAACTGAAAACTTTTAGTATTCTCAATTCCATCTACCATGTTAATGAAATCTAAAAATCTAGAATCGCTTGTTTTTATGTCATATTGACTAACATCACCCATTAAAACTGCCTTTGAATCTTTTCCTAATCTTGTTATCCAAAGCATTAATTGTTTAATTGTAGCATTTTGAGCTTCATCTAATAAAATAATAGCATTGTCATATGTTACTCCTCTCATGTAAGCCAATGGTTCTACTTGAATTTCTCCATTTATTTTTAACATTTCTACATTGTACCTCCCTATGATTTTTTCAAAATTAGAAAAATAGCTTCTCATAAAAGGAGCGGTCTTTTCTTCAATGTCGCCTGGTAAATGTCCTAATTCTTCTCCACTTTCTTTTATTGGCTTAGTTAAAATAATTCTTTCTATTTTTTTATCCGCTAATAAATTGAGTGCCGTATAACACGCAGTGAACGTTTTAGACGTACCCGCAGGACCTTGAACTATGGAAAAAGTATTATTTCTAATCATTTTGTAAAGTTCATGTTGTTTAGGGGTTAATTCTATTCCTGATTTTTCTATGTTACTTTTTTTTAAAGTCAACTTTCTATTCTCTCTCTGATTGTAAGAAGATACTTCGTCTTTTAAATCAGCTTTACTTTTTCCTTTAATAGGTTTTGCCATATATTAAATTATTATTTTTTATAAATAGTTTACCAAAAAACAAAAAATGAAAAAAACTGAATATTTATATAAAAATAATATATCTATGGTACATCCAATAAACCAAGAAGAAATAAATGCTTTAATTGCACAAGAATTAAGAGAAAAAGGATTAAATGATGTTTTAAATCTAAATGCAATAAAAGAAAAGGTATCTAAAAAAATACAAGAATTTCAAGGTGGAGAGCAAATTAATGAACTTGAGAACCCAGGCACTAGTGTATCTCCTAATGAATTTCCCCAAGAAGAGGAAGAGAAAAATGCCCCTATAAAAACTCAAGAACCAGAAAAAGCTAATAGTACTCAAAATGTACAACCACAAGCTCCTATGAGTATGGAAGCGGGCACACAACCTTTAGGTGACGCTATGACACCCAAGGTAGCATTAAGCGATGTTCCTGACTTTTTAAAAAACATTGACCCTGGTAAAGTATTTATTTTTGATTATAATGAATTAAGCGAAAGTGGAGAAAATCTTTCTCATAAACCTTTTAAAACTATGGAAAATCCAGAATTTTCAAAATCGTTAAATCAAATGTGGTCTGAGGAGGGAAAAACAAGAGCAGAGGTGCATCAAGCTAAATTCGAAAAAATTGGAGACTTAGAATATGATTATAGAAATGGAACAACAAAATTTGTAGCCAATAACGAACAGCCTTTAGCTGATGAAAATGGAGTTTATAAAGAAAATCCATATAAAGTAGAATCAAATCCTGTTATAGAAAAAGACATTGAAAATTATATAACCAATAATGTAGATATGGACGCTAAAATTAATGATGTCATTTCAAACATTGTAAAAAGCTATTTCATGACAAACTCAGAAAGAGCAATAGAAACATCAGTGGAAGCACCAATTCCCACTGAACAACCTTACTTGCAAAATATGGCCGAAAACAAAGAGTTAAAACTAAAAGATTTAGTTGAAGTCGGCTCTAAATTCACTAAAATAGATACACCAAAAGAAGTGGAAAATGCGTTTAGAGGAGAAGCTAGTAGCGCTCTAATAATTAAAGAAAATCTAGAAGTAAAACAAATTAAATTTAATAACAAAGATTACTTTATACCAAAGAACCCAATATCAATTAAAAAATGTTATATAAAAACAATTTAAGCATTTACTTTTATTATTTATATCAATATATTTATTAAAAATTAAAACTATGAAAACATTTTGGAAAATAAAGAACATTTCTGACAGACAAATTAAAGTTGCAGTTGCCATTAGTAGCACTCAAGCTCCTGGATTAATTTTACAACCAGGACAGTTTTGTATATCTCAAGGACAAATGACATCTCCAGTAGATAAGCAACAAAAGTCAGGGTTTATTACAATCGAAAAAGATTTTGTTAACGTGCAAGATTTAGAGCTAGCAAAAGCTTATAATTCTACAATTTTAGATAAAATCAAAGAAAACACAAAAAACTATGCAAAATAAAACAATTTCAATAAATTCTACAGAACAAACGGTAGACATAATAGATTATGAATTTGAGATTTCAGGAGAAAACTATTCTGAATTAGATTATTCTGTGCTAGCAGGACTACACAAAAGGAGTCATGAAATAGCAATTTCAGTTGACCGTGTTTTAATGAAAAGTTTTTGGGAAATAATAACACTCAAAAATTTACGTTTAAAAATTAAAGAAAAATTAAACTTTATTGATTTGGTTAAAATTAAATTAGATTTTGGGGAAAAAAGCTCAAAATCTACTTTATTCTCAATCAGCGCATCTCATAATATTTCTAATGAATTATTTGGTTGGGTATATTATAATGATGATAAAGAAAACCTTCAAACATTCAGATTTATAGTTAATATTGAAAGTGGTGGAATAAAATATTTGGATTAATTTCAAAATATAGTTTATTTTCTTATTTCATAAGTTTATATTTTAATTAAAATATATTTTATGAATAAAAAAATTCACATTTTAATGGTGCCCTCTGACTTACAGGGAGTAGGTCATTTTCGTAACATCTGGGCAGCACAATCAATTCAAAAGAACTTTTCTGATGAATTTGAAGTAGATATTAACCACCAAGTTAAATTTAATGATTATGATGCCTTATCAAAATATGACATCATACACTTCCACAGACAGTTTGGTCCTTTTGAAGAATTTCCTAAAGTTGCCGAAGAATTAAAAAAACGAGGTGTTATTACTATAATGGACATTGATGACTATTGGCAACCGCCAACCACCCATCCTCTATATGAAATAGCTAAAGCAGAAAAATATCCTGAAAAGATTCTAAATAATATAAAACATGCGGAGTATATAACTACTACCACCACTACATTTAAAAAATATATTGAAGCATATAATAAAAATGTTTATGTAATCCCAAATGCATTAGATATGAATCATAAAATGTGGTCTTCTCCTTTACAAAAAAACCTTACCGATAAATGTCGAATTTCTTGGATAGGGGGGTCTTCACATCTTCACGATTTAAACCTTTTAGACCAATCAATGCAAAAATTAAATCATAGCCCTGATTTAAAAGATAAATTTCAAATTATAATGTGTGGATTTGATACTCGTGGTACAGTAACACAGCTGGGCGCTAATAATGAAAAAACAACCAGAAAAATTAAACCACATGAGACTATATGGTGTAATTTTGAAAAAATATTCACAAGCAATTATGAGCTTTTAAAAGATGATGAAGAGTATGTAAAATGGTTAAAGAAAATTAAAAAAGAACAATATCCAGAAGAATACACCAAAAATTTTGTTAGAAGATGGACCCTTCCTTTAACTCAATATGGAAAACACTATGATTATTGTGATGTTTGTTTAGCTCCTTTAAAGAGAACAGAAACCTATAAAGAACTACCAGGTGGAGAAATAGTTGCAATTATTGACCCACGAAAAGGAACTATTAAAACTCGCCCACACTATTTTAATGAAGTTAAATCTGAATTAAAATTAATTGAATCTGGTATGAAGAAAAAAGTCTTAATAGCTGAAAATTTTGGAATTTGTAAAGAATTGATAAAAAATGGAGAAACTGGAATTTTAGTTGAAAACTCGAAAAAAGACTGGTATAAAGCTATGCGCAAAGTTATTAACGACCCAGGATATAGAAATGCATTAGCTGAAAATCTACACAACTTTGTAAAAGATAAATATGAAATTACCAGTGTTACCAAAGATAGATTAAATATTTACAAAGAAATTTTAAAACAAAAGAAAATATGTTAGGAGCAATTACAGGTGATATAATTGGGTCTGTTTATGAAGCATATAATTGTAAACATGAAGAGTTTGCTCTTTTTACTGAAAAAACTCGCTTTACAGATGATACAGTTTTGACCATTGCAATCGCAGATGCTTTTATGAATAAGAAAAATTATGCAACTACACTTAAAGAATATACCAGGAGATTTCCTCTTGCAGGATTTGGAGGTAGCTTTATAAGTTGGGTAGACAGTGATAGCACGTCTGGATATGGAAGTTATGGAAATGGTTCTGCTATGAGAGTTAGTTCATTAGGATGGCTGTGTTGTACCTTGGAAGATGTTTTAATAGAAGCTAAAGCAAGCGCACAAGTAACTCATGACCATCCAGATGCAATTGCTGGAGCACAAGCAATTGCTGGAGCGGTATTTTTGGCTAAAAACAACTATAGCAAAGAACAAATAAAAGCTTTTATTGAAGAAAATTTTCAATATGACTTAAATAGAACGCTTGAAGAAATAAGGCCAGATTATAATTTTGATGTTAGTTGTGCTGGTTCCGTACCAGAATCTATTATTGCTTTTTTAGAATCTAGTAATTTTGTGGATTGTTTAAGAAAAGCAATTTCAATAGGTGGAGACAGCGATACAATCGCAGCTATGGCCTGTAGTATAGCAGAGGCTTACTATAGAGGAGTTCCAGAAGAATTAAGCATTAAAATATTTGCAATTTTACAAAAAACTGCAAATTTTAAAATGGGAGGAGAAAGTCGAAACTTCACAGATATAATAATGCAGTTTTATAAAGTGATATAAAAAAAGCCCCAAATTTAGGGGCTTTCTTTTTAAATTTTAATTTTCTCCATTTTATCTTCGACTAAGAATTGAATTTCCTTATCATCAATTTTAAGAGTCATTTCATTCTCTTCACGGCTTTCAAATTCTTTAAACCATGATTTTCCAATAATGCATAGGAATTTACTTTTAGAAATTTCACTCATCAATTCATTTTTTCGTTTCCTAAATATCTCTGACTTTTTATCGAGCCATTTTTCAACAATAGTTAAATCATCAATACCTTCCATATTTTTCATAAAGCTTTCAAATTCTTCAATAGCTGGAATTAAAAGATTTTCTCTATCTGTTAACTCATCGCCAGCTTTGTATTTTGCTAAAACTTTATCAATATCTTTTTTTGTACTTATTAAAGTAAGTTTATTGATTTTAACTTTTAAAGAATTTACAAAAATTTCTTCCTCAGATTTTTCAAGAGTTGATGGTGGGTTAAATCCATAAGAAGCAATTCCTAGAGTTTTTAACCATTCCGCAGCTTCTACTCCATATTTTTCAACAAAATCAACACTTTTTTGTCCAATATGTTGTTTTTTATAATAATTGAATATAGAATTTTTTGCTTTCATGGTTAGTAACTCATATTCATTTCTAAACAATTTTTCTGCAGAAGTAGTTTCAATCATTTGTCTGTTAATTACAGGTATTTCAGAAAAATCAAGAATAAAAATTTTATCAGTTAAATCATAAATCTCACCTTTTAATAAATCATTTTCTTGCAATTTAAGAAATGTTTCATAGCCTAAGCTTACTGGAAGTTTATAAGTGTGAATTATTCCATCTTTAATTAAATTATAATTCCTAAAAATCTGTGTATCAAATTTCTCAGGAAGTGTATCAAATTCATTTTCAGGCAAATTAACATGTCCAGGGTATCTTACTTGAACAGATAAATTAGCCCTTTTTTCATTCCAAACTAAATTAGAAATAGAGTGACCTGCAGCTTTATTTTCATAATTAAATTTTAATGCATCTTCTTTATTAGAGACCTCTTCTGTTTTTTTCTTTAGTTCGTCAAATTTTCCTTCACTAATTAATTGCTTCATTTCATCTTTTTCAGCATTACTTACTTTCGGTTTTTCAATAGCATTTCTGCCTATACGCTTATAACTAAAAGCTTCATGATTTGGATACCACTTGTTTACAGACGAACTCATAAGGTCTTCCATTAAATCTAAAACACAATATGCATCTGTTTTAGGTTCAAGGTTTGGATTATAACCTTCTATAAACCTAAGTTCTGGAGCATTTACTGCTTTTAAAAACTCTGATTCTAATTCATTATTTTTTTGAGTTCCGAAAGTATTACTTTTTTGTTTAATTAATCTAGCATCACCTACATTTTTTAAAACTTCAGATACCATGTTATAATCATTTCTCCTACTAAAGCTGAACATAGCAGCATACAAAGGTTTAAGTATATCATTATTAGGAATAATACAATTTGTTTTTTTATACTCCTCATTTAAAAAATCTGGAGTGCCATAAAAAGTAATCGGTTGTCCTATTGAATGTTTTGAAAAATAATATAAATCTTTTATAGAATCAGAAATTAAAATTTCATTGTTTTCATTTATAGAATAATTAATAATATCTCCACCCTCAGAAATACTAAATGCAAAATCAAATTCTATTTCATTTTCAATTTTAACATATTTTTTTTGAGAAGTTATTGTGCTTTTAAATTCCCTTTCTAAATAAGGTTCATAATCTTGAAAATGTTCACTAAAAATATGAATTCCCCCTATCTCAGTGGCAATTTTAGATAGTAATTCTTTATTACAATATCAACCATACTCAACAATTGTAGAAGTACTAATATCTTCTTTAATTTCTGTGACAGCTTTTAGAATTTCAGAAGTAGAGCTTTGGTTGTCATATCCATCTGTTAAGAAGAAAAGTGAATGTACACAATTTGGTTTGCTTTGCAAAACTCTTCCAACTACTCTTTTAGCTTCTTCGAATGGTCCTTTAAAAGTAGTTAATCCCTTAGGAGTTAACCAACGCTCAATAAGTTCTCTTACTTTATTAAGGCTAATATCGCTCTTTAAAGAATAATCTTCCAAAATGACTCCATATTGATTTGCTCCAGAAAACCAAATGATTGTAATAGAATCATCAGGTTTCATAACCGTAGATATCTTGTTATATAAATCTTTTCTTATAGTTGTTAGTTCGTAGTACATAGACCCCGAACAATCAATTATAAAAACATGATTTGTATTAGCTTCTACTTTTTTGTGTTCAATTTGTGTCTTGTCAAAAGTTTGTCTAACAAGATGTAAGTTTGAATTTAATGTCCAATAAGTTTTCATAAAAAGGTTAATTTTAATATTATTTTATAAGCAAAGATATAAAAATTTTTTTAAAAGACATAATTTTTGTATATTTATATTTAAATAAAATAATTTTATGAAAGATATAACTTTAAATTATGGTGCAATCAGAGATTCTATTTCAAGATTAGCTTCACAAGAAATATTAAAAGAGAATAAAAATGACTCTTTAAATAAATTCATCACTAACGTAAAGAAATCTCCAGTTTTATTAAAACAACATTTGGTTTTTAAAAATTTTGAGGATTGTAAACCATTTATAAAAGAAAGCTTGGCCGAAAGGTATATTGCTCAAAACTTAAGTATTTTAAAAGGGATAAATTGGCAAAACATATTAAAAGAAAACAGAGATGTACGAATTATTATGTTAGAAAATAGCCACGTAGAGTCCAATGCGGGAGAAAAAAATGAATTATTTAACCATATTCAAACATTAGTTGAGTCTGTAACAAGGCCTGGTTATACTAAAATAGACGAATCTCAAGCGTCTTATGAGTTTATATTAGAACATTTAACAAGAAACATAGAAGAAAGTAAACAATCTTTAGAAGAAAAAGAGAATCCAGACTTTCTTAATTGGGAATTCATTACAAACATGGCAGTAAATAATTTTAACAAAAGATTTGCTCATCTTAATGAATCTGATAAAAAGGTCTTTAATATGTTAATATCAGAATCAAATAACAAAATAAATTACATTGAGGATTTGAAGAATGAAAATATTTCTTTAATTGATGGGATTTTAAACGAGTCAGAAGATATTTCTGAAATTAAATTTCTAGAAGATTTTAAAGTTAAAATGAATTCACTTAACATGTCGGAAAACATAGACTATGATGAATGCATTATAGAATATTCCGAATTAAACGAGAACTTAAAAGAAATAAAAGGAACTACTATTTAGTAGTTTTTTTTTGTAATTTTAATATTTTATATCTCTCATCTAATTTTTCTATTTCAGTTCCTATTTCATTGCTTACTTTTAAACACTCATTAAATAGTTCAGTGTCTTTCTTTGCATTTAATGGATAAATCTTTGTATCTATATTGCTTGTATGTAAATACAGTTCAATGGAAACAAAGCTTGGTTTATTATTATAATTAAAGTTTTCTGGAACATTACAAATAAAAATATTTTCTTTTTCTGAAACAAAAAATGAAGAATCAATCAATTGATTTTTTATAAATTTTTCATCATAAATTTTATTTAAAAAAGATACCAATTCTATATATAATTTTTTATTCTTTTCTTTTGTATTTTCACCTACACAATCTACCCAAAAACTCACATAAACATATACTGTTTCGGGACAATTTCTATTCTCTACCGTTCCTATTTTAATGTTTATGTCCTTATTGAGTAATAATTCATCCTTAACACTAATTTCTCTCGCTGTCCTTTGGTTCATATTTTTTATTAAAATATAAAAAAAAATCACGAAAATATCAAATATAAACAACTTATAATTAAATAAAAAAAAGGAATTAAGTTTTTTGTCTCATATTTATTTAAAAATACTTTATGAAGGAAAAATATATTATATCCGAATTTTATAATTTCAAACCCAATGTTGAGTTGATTAAGGAAGCTGAAGAAAAACGCATGCCTATTATATTGAGCGGTGTTTTACAAAAAGCAAATACTTTAAATAGAAACGGCAGAGTTTATCCATATGATATTTTAAAAAGAGAAGCTACCAATTATATGGAAGCTGTAGAAGAAGGCCGTGCAGTTGGAGAACTGGACCATCCAGATAGTGCAGTTGTAAGTTTAGCTAATGTATCACATAAAATAGTTGATATGTGGTGGCAAGGGGAAGAATTGTATGGTAAGGTGCAAATTACAGAAACTCCAGCAGGAGATATTTTAAAAGGATTACTTAAAAGTGGTATTATGCTTGGAATCTCTTCTAGAGGAGTAGGTTCTGTAAAAAGTATCAAAGGAGAAGATTTAGTACAAGAAGATTTTGAATTAATCGCTTTTGACTTTGTTTCTTCACCAAGTACTCCTGGAGCTTATTTGTTTAGAGAAGGGAAACAATGGGGATTAACATTATTAAATGATGAGAATTCTAAAATAATTAAACCTTCGGATTATAGCACGCAAGAGGAAATAATGAAGTATGAAAAACTACTTGAAATGCATAAAAATACATTTTGGGAAAAAATAAATGGCTAAAAAATCAAGTTTTACATTTTTTGTAATATTTATTAAAAAGTCTAAAAAAAAACTATACTATGGACAATAATAAAAAATCGACACTGCAAGAGGCAAAAGCCAATTTTGAAGAAATTAAAAATTTTGCAAGAGAAGCTGCTCGAAAAGAGTTAGAAAATGAAGTAAATGAAAAAGTCGATAAAATATTAAAAGAATCTCTTTCAATAGAAGTTGGAGATAATGGAGATGTTACTATTGAAAAAGATGATAAGGTGGTAGAAATTCAAAAAAATGAAGAAGGAAGCACTGAAGTAGAAGTAGAATCTTTATTAGACCATAAGGGAGAGGAAGAAGAAATTGAAATTGATGAAAACTTAGAAGAAATGATAACATTCGAACAAGAAGAATTTGCTCCACAACAAGGAGAAATGCCAGTTGAAGCACCGATTGAAACACCTGAAGCTCCTGTAGATGATATGCCAGAGGCTCCTGTAGATGATATGCAACAACCAGAGGGCGTAGAACAAATTGCACAAAGCCTAGCAAGTGAAATTATTAAATTAGTTCAAACTGCATCGGGTGAAGCATCAGACGGAGCTCCAGAAGTAGTAATTGATGACGAGCAAGATATTAATGCTGAAATGCCAGTTGAACCAGCTCCTGCACCAGTAGAACAACCAGTACAAGAAGAAGATGAATTTTTTGAAGTTTCCTTAGAAGAAGAAAATGAAGAAAATGAAGAAAGTGATGAAATTTTTGAAATTTCTTTAGAAGAAATTGAAGGTGCTGAAAATGATGAAGAATATTTTAACGTTGACCCTGAAGATGAAGGAGAAATTGAAGCTATGTTAAAAGCTGTAGGCGATATTGGAAATACAGATAAAAATTGGAAAAAAGAAGCACCAAATTTAGACATACCTAAAGTGGGTGATGAATTAGATATAGAAGAATTTGAATTGGACGAAGTTAAAATGATGGGTCAATCAAATACAGTACAAAAAACAGCAGGAACCAGCGTAGGTCCTGAATTAGCAGTAAAAAATCGTAACAGACAAACTTCAAGTATGCCTGTTAATGAAAATAAAGTTCACAATGAGTCTAAAGCAGACGAACTTACAAAGGAAAACAAGCGTTTAAACGAATCATTAAAAGAAATGAAAAGTGTAATTAAAGACTATCAAAGTTCTTTTAAAGATTTAAGAAAGCAATTTGATGAAATGCAAACTTTCAATGCAAAGTTGGCTTATGCTAACAAAATTTTTGCAAACGGTGGATTATCAACAGAAAACAAAGCAAGAATTGCTGAGCAATTTGATAAAACACAAACTGTAGATGAAGCAAAGAATTTATATGATAACATCATTAAGGAAAATAAAATTTCTGTAAATGAAAATGTCAAAAAGATTAAAGCTCCAACTACAAATAATGTTAAATCTAAAAATACTTTTTATGAAAGTAAAGATATGACAAGACGTAAAGTATTAGCGGGAATTCAAAAAGCAGAAGAAATTTAAAATTTCTTAAAAAAAACAAACATTTAAAATTTAAAAAAATGAGTGAATTATTAAACAGTGGTAAAGTTGGATTAACAATCTTTAAAAACCTTGCCGAACAAAGAAAAGCAATTGTTGTCAATTGGAATGAATCTGGCCTTTTAGAAGGTTTAGGTGGAATGAAGAAAGTAAACATTGCACAACTTTTGGAAAGTCAAGCTCAACATATGCTTAACGAAGTAACATTAGATGCTTCTGCAGGTAGATTTGACACAGTAGCTTTTCCAATCGTAAGAAGAGTATTCTCAAGACTTCTTGCAAATGAAATCGTATCTGTACAGCCTTTAGCGCTTCCTTCAGGTCTTTTATTCTACATGGACGCTAGAGTATCTTATGACGGTGCTGATAACACACAACAAGACCCAGTTACAAGAGAAGATGCATGGTTAAATGCTAACGGTAACATGTCAAAAGTTCCACCAAGAAGCGGAGCTAATAGTCAAGAAGGTCCTACGTTTGCTACAACAACAGCATATGAAAGATTTTATAACAACCGTGGTTTCGACCTTTCATTCGGTTCAGGTTACACAGCTTTAGGTACATTTGCAACAGTGAATGCATCTGGATTTACTGGTGGTTTAGCTACTCAAACTTTTGCTTTAGGCGTAGGTTTTGATGTAAGTAAGCAACAGTCAAGTGCAACTGTACGTCTTTCTGCAAGTACTGCTATTTATTACAGTGCAGGTTCAACAAACATCCTTGTAGTAGCTGCTGGCTCTCCAATACCTTTCTATTCACAAATTCAATCTTGGACACAAGACCAATTTGCTGGAAATCAAGCTAACGTTGTTATGGACCTTAGACCAGCTTCTGTAATTGGAAGTGACTTTAATGTCGATATGATAAATGATAATACTAACTTTGGTGCTGCATATAACATAACTATCGCTCCTGTATATGAAATCTTCCAAGACCTTGAAGGTTCTGCTGATATGGGTGAAATCACATTGAGATTCTCAAGTGTAACAGTTAACACTATTACAAGAAAACTTAGAGCTCACTGGACTCCTGAATTAGCTCAAGACCTTGAAGCATACCACTCAATTGATGCTGAGGCTGAATTAACAGCTTTATTGTCAGAGCACGTTGCTGCAGAAATTGACAGAGAAATTCTTATTGACCTTATCAACCAAGCTCCTTTCAGAGCACGTTGGGACTATAATGGATTATCAAATAACGCTAACTTCTTTGGAACACAAAAAGACTGGAATCAAACTCTTATTACAAGGGTAAATGAACTTTCAGCTCAGATTCACAAAGCAACACTTCGTGGTGGAGCTAACTGGATTGTTTGTTCAGCAGAAGCTGGAGCAATTTTTGATGACCTTGAGTATTTCCACGTTGATACTTCAGCTGCACCAGAAAGCGAAAAGTACAACTTAGGTGTTGAAAAAATCGGGAACTTAGGTTCAAGATATGTTGTATATAAAGACCCTTATTTACCAGCACAAATCGTGTTATTAGGTCACAAAGGTTCTACATTCTTAGAGGCTGGGTACATTTATGCACCATACATCCCATTACAATTAACACAAACAATCACTGACCCTAACGACTTCACACCTCGTAAAGGAATCATGACAAGATACGCGAAGAAAATGGTTAACAACCGTTTCTATGCAGTAGTTTATATTGACAACATTAACACTTACTAGTAATAGTATTACCAATAGAAAGAGGAAGCTTATGTTTCCTCTTTTTTTTGCAATAAATTTTAATCCTCTTTTAGGAATAATGACAGTTTTTTGAAACTATTTATAATTAAATACGTATAATAAAATATGAAAAATACAAAATTTGTTGCAATATGTAAAAAAACTCAAAAAGTTTTTAATGATTATAAAAATTTATCTGGAACTTTAACTTCACATTTAAAATTAATTGAGCCCAGTTTAATACACCCATCATCTTTTATAAAAAGACAATATAAAAAAATACATAACCAATATTGGCATGAACAATTTTTTAATGTTGTCGAAATAGATGATGATACTGAATATAAAAAATGTCCTTATTGTAATTGGGAAACTAAAGATATAAAAAATAAATCTGGACAATTTACACTTCACTTAAAAAATAAGCATAATATCAGCATTATTCAATATCTAATTGAATTCCCTGAAGAAAAAGAGCTTTTTAAAACTTTCATTAAAAAACATGAAGATAAGGAAAAAACATTTAGTAATGAAGAAAATTTTATTATTTGTGCCATATGCAATAAAAAAATGAAATCTTTAACTAATTCTCATCTAAAAAAACATAATATTACATTAAGTGATTATAAGCTTAAATATCCAAATAGAGAATACCATTCAAAAAGTTTTATTTCTAAAACTTCTAAAAATCTTATAGAAGCAGCAAAAAAAATAAAAAACTCATATGTTTCAAAACCAGAAAAATCATTAAAAGAATTTTTATTAACTTTAGGATTAAATATAGATAAAAATAATAGAAAACTTTTAAATGGTGTAGAAATTGATGTAATCAATCATGAAAACAAAATTGGAATAGAATTTAATGGAAATTTATATCATTCAGAAAATTATGGTGGAAAGCAAAGAAAATTTCATCTAAATAAAACCGAACTTATGAATCAAAAAAATTATCGTTTGATACATATTTTTGAAGATGAATGGGAAAATAAAAATAAAATAGTCAAAAATAAATTAAAGCATATTTTTAACAAAAATAATTCTACAATAATTCATGCAAGAAAGTGTATTTTAAAAGAAATAGATTCAACTTTAAAAAATAATTTTTTAAATAATAATCATATTCAAGGTGAAGATAAGTCAAACGTTCATGTTGGAGCTTTTTTTAATGATGAGCTGATTTCTGTAATGACTTTTGATAATAATAGACAAATGAATAAAAAACAAAATAAAAAAGACGAATACGAATTAAAAAGATTTTGTACCTCATCTAAGTATATAATTTCAGGAATTGCAAATAGACTTTTATCTTTCTTTATTAAAAAATACAATCCTAAAAAAATTATAAGTTTTGCAGATAGAAGATGGACATTAAATAAAAACAATAATCTCTATGTAAACTTAGGATTTAAATTAACTAAAATTTTACCACCTGATTATACATATTATAATTCAAAAATTAGTAGATATAAAAGACTCCATAAATTTTCTTTTGGAAAATCATCTTTAAAGAAAAAATATCCAGAAATTTATAATGAAAATAAAACAGAATGGGAAATGATGCAAGAATTAGGATATGATAGGATTTGGGATTGTGGAAAATTCAAGTATGAATTAATTTTTTAAACAAAATCCATTCGCTTTATTTCATCTCTAAATGCTTTAAGTTTTCTTTTTTTTACTATTTATAATAAACTACTTGAATGTTTTTCAATCATAGTATAATTATAATATAAAAAATTTTTAACATGGCACTATACAATCAAAATTACGAAGCAAAACTTTTAACAGTAGTAGACTCTCCTTATACGACAGGGGATTTAGGGAATGGAATAACAGCCTCTACAATACATCAAATTGTTTGTTTATCAAGCGGAAACATTAACATTACAGCTCTTGGGGGTGGTAGTTTTATTTGGTCTGCAACAACAAGTCAATCTATTGATATTTTTATGGGAGGTTGTGATGTATTATCAGGTGAATTTGTAGGCTTTAAGTCACATTATTCAGGAAAAAATTCAAATTCAATAAAATATTAAAAAATAAAAAATTATGTCATTTTGCGCAGATGGTTGTTTAACGGGAATGACTTCAACCCAACAAACAAACCTTTTTAATAGAATAAGAAGAAAAATAGGAGCTCCTGTTATGGGGGTGGAATTAGTTGATGAACAAATTGAAGAATGTGTTTGTGAAGCAATTGAAGAATATTCTAGTTTAATAAACAATTGGGTATTAGTAAATAGATTAGGCGAAATGCTTGGTATGCCATCTGATGTAGATTTTACTTTAAAATATGTTTCTAATAGTTTATATTTTGAAAAATCTTTTGGAAAAGCGATTGCTGAACAAACAGGTTTAGGTGCAGAGGGAACACGTCCAATTAAATCAGATTATATTAAATTAACTGGCGGTACTCAAATGTATGAGATTCCTGCTGAAAGAGAAATGAATGAAGTATTATGGTTTACCCCTTCTTTTATTAACTTATTTGGATTAGACCCTTTTGCAAATACGAATATTGCCTTTTCAGAATTTGGTGCCTCCTTTGCTGGTCACACTTTATATCACGTAATGCCTGTTTTTGATACTATTATGACAGCACAGGCTGCTGAGCTAAGAAATAGAGTTAGAGGTTCTGAATATTCTTATGTTATTAGACCTGGAGAAGAAGGAAAAAAATATTTATTTTTATATCCTATTCCACGAGTAGGCACATCAACAGATGCAGGTACATCTGGAGGAATTGGTGGTGGTGCAGGTACTCCTGGAACAGTATTTTACCGTTATTATGACAGATATGGACATTATGGTAATCCAGATTTTTCAGGGAACACAGCAAATCCAGGATGGACAGGTTATACAGATACTGAAATTAATCAAGGATATCAAGGAAATGGTTTAGTTTCATCCCCTGCTGATGCCCAACTTAATTATATTTCATATGCTCAATTAAATTCTAATGCTCAAACCTGGGTTAAAAAATATTCTCAAGCTTTAGCAAAAGAATTACTTGGTATAGGAATTAGAGGTAAATTCAATGGAGTTTTACCTATTCCAGATGCAGAATTAACAATGAATAAAGATGATTTAATCTCCACTGGTAGAGAAGACCAACGGCTTATGAAAGAAGAATTGAAAGCTGACCTAGGAGAAATGAGCTATGACAAAATAATGGCAAAAAGAGCTGAAATTCAAGATGCTGTAAATAAAAGCTTAAGTTATGGACCTATGGGGCTTTATCTATGGTAATATATAAATACAAACATCTTAATTAATTATATAAAAATGAGTGATATAAACGAAATAGGAAAGAAACCAGAAGCTTTCAAAGAACATGAAAATAACCTAAAAGGTATAAATACGTTCTTTGGTGAAAAAGAAGCTACTTTTTTTCATTCTGCTGGTCGTGAAATTTCTGAACAAATTTTGCAAGAAAGTTTCTTATTATATCGCATTGATATTAGAAAAACAAAAACACATAAGCTTTATGGTGAAGCTAAGGTTAAACGCTGGCTTCCAGAAACAGAGGTTTTTGGAAGAATTAATGTAGAAGTAGTAGAACCTACTTATCATGTAAAAGGTGGCCTTGTAAAGAAAGGAATGGGTGTATTTACAGCACATATTTACATAGAACATCTTGAAGAGTTAAATTTAGTAACCAGAAAATCAGATAATGAAATATTAGTAGGATTTAAAACAGGAGATTATCTTGGATTTAAAGGACAATTCTATGAAATATATGATGATGGCTATGCACAAATAACTAATAAACATTCTTGGGCTGGTGATAGAAGATTTTATGTTACAATAAAAGCAAATGAAATTGATGAAGATGTTTTTAAGGCAAGATAGAAATCCCTCTTAAGGTAATAAAGGTTACTTTATTTTTGCAAGTAAAGAGATTCCTAAGTGAAAGAGCTTTTCTTGAAGCACAGTTCCCCCTATAGGAAATTTTAAAAAAAAATCCTTTAGAGAAACTGTACTTCGAGGTTAAAAATGCGTCCTTTAGCGATTTCACTCCCCCATCGCAACTAACCTAATCATATACATTGGTTAGCCTGAGACACAATCAGCTGTATATAAGCTGCCTATTCGGGTTTGTCTCTTTGTTCTCCCGTGTCCAAATAATTACCCTTGATGGACTACTTGTTATAGGGCAGGTGTTTTTAGCCGTCTCCCTATTAGTATTTCGTGGCAAATATATTAAAAATTTTTCAATTATCAAAAAAAATATAACTATTTATAAAAAAAAGATTATGTCTGCAGACAAAAATATTGGAAAAAACTTAGAAAATCAGTTTGAAAATCATAATTATTTACCTCAAAAATTAGGGTTAGAAGATTTTGGTTTTGGAATTAAAGAATTTATTGAACAACAAGAACTTAGTGTAATTATTGAAAATGGCACAATGAAAAAAGTTCCTATAATTTATGTTCAACAAGAAAAATGGGCTGAAAGAAAGATGAATTGGAATGGAATGAGAAGTGAATTAGGAGAAGAAGTTACTCGTCCATTTATAGCAATGTCTAGGACAAACGTTAAAAGAGGAACTGCTCCTTTAAAATTTACAATTCCAAGAAAAAAAATGTTTACATTTGTTAAAGTCCCTATTTTTGATGGAACTTTAAAAGGATATGATTTATATAAGATACCTCAACCAACTTATGTGGATATTGAATTTGAGGCAATTTTTGTAACTCATTACATGCAAGATGTTGATGATTTTTATGAGATGATGTTAGAACAAGCGTTTTCAGATGACCAGGGATATTTTAAAGTTAATGGATATGATATTTCTTCTAAAATTGGAGAACCTTCAGAAAATAATATAGTAGATGAGATTTCTTCTGAGAGAATTTTTCAAATATCTTTTCCTATTACTGTATTTGGTAAATTAATAGATTCAACAAAATTTGAAAAAGTCAATACTATTACTAAAATTTCTATTAAAATTTCGGAGAAATAGGGAATTTCCTGTTTTTTTTATCTATTTATAAAAAAGAAAAAAATTAAACTTAAGTAAATTTAATAATATGGCAACAATATTTGTATCACCAGGGATTTATGATAGAGAACAAGACTTTACCGTATTTGCCTCAAGAATTGGAATAACAAGATTAGGATTAGTAGGAAAAACATTAAAAGGTCCTGCCTTTCAATCAATAAAAGTAGCGAGTGCAGATGAGTATGCATTGAGATTTGGGGGAACACACCCAGATTATCCTTTGGGATATGTAGCTAATGCATTTTTAGCTCAAGCTAATGATTTAACAGTATCTAGGGTTTTGGGTGCAAGTGGTTTTACAAACTCTCCAGCATGGTTGGTTGTAGCAGATTCAGTTCCTTTATATACTGGAAGTACAACTGTAAGTGGTTCAACATTTACTGCTAGTGATGCAACAGGTCCAACTATTTATACAATTACATTTGAAGAGGACAGTGTCATGGAGGATGGTTCTGCAAGTGCTCAAACTGCTGTTGATAGTGCTATTACAATTGGTTTTTCTGGTTGTAGTATGTCAGAAATATATGCAGCATTAGTAACTGGGGTTGATGCTAATTGGGCTGCTTTTGGAATTACAATGACTGATAGCGTTGGTGGTGGTGATATTGTAGATAGTGCAATAACCATTACCACAATAACAGCTGAAGATGTAATCGTTTATTCTGGAGCTACATTGGCAATTTTAAGAAGTAAGAAAGATGAGCTTGGAATAGCAATATTTGATTTGGAAACTGATGTTGAAATTGGTATACCAGGGGCGAATGCATTATCTAATTTTATAATAAGTGGAACAACTGGTCCTTTAACAGCATATACAAATGGATTAACCGTTTGTTTAGACGAGACTAAAGAAAATTATATTGTTAAAGTTTTTGGAACTAATCCAGAACAAATAACTGGCACTTTGGGACTTTATGTAGAAGAGATTTATCCTCATTTTATTAGAGAAGCTGTTGCTAGAAATGAAATTGGAAGTATTGAAACATCTCTTTTATTTAAAGCAATTACAAATAATGGTTATGCTGATTATAATAATGGTTATACTCATTCTGAAACTCCTTGGATTGTATCTAGAGTAGTTGGTGGAATAGTTAATAATTTATTTAAATTTCATACTATTTCTGATGGTAATGCTTCTGCTCAAGAGATTAAAATTTCTATTGGAAATATTGACCCTTTAAATTATACATTTGATGTTTATGTGAGAAGGTTTGATGATACTGATGCAACTGCATCACAAACAATGTTAGAAAGGTTTCCAAATGTAACTTTAGATGATACTCAAAGTAATTTTATTGGAAAATACATTGGGACTTATGATGAAGAATATCCAAGTAAATCTATGTTTGTTCTCGTAGAGATGGCGGAAAGGTATCCTGGCAATACTGTACCTGCTGGTTTTAGAGGTTATGAATTAAGAGGAGATAGTGATGCTACACTTGGAACATCTGCTGATATTTATTATAAAACAACATATTTATCTGGAGATACAGTATATAAAACATATCTTGGTATTTCTGAATTAGGATATACAAGTTTAACAGCTTCAAATGTATCATCAAAAAATGCAGTTAAAACAATAGAAAAAGATTTGTTTAAATATCATGGAGGTTATACTACAACAGGAATTACTACAATTAAAGGTTTCCATTTAGAAAATACTGCAGATGCTGCAACTTTTATTTCAGGTGATAAAGCTACGATTACAGCTTACACAAAAACTGGCCTTGTAGGAATTACAGATAAAACTAAACTTAAATTTACTGTTGTGCCTATTGGTGGATTTGATGGATTTGATAAATATGAAACATATACTTATGGATATCAAGAGTTTATTTCAACTAAAGCAAATAATGTTGCTCAATATAAAGCTGCAATTGACGTCTTTTCAAATCCTGAAGAGGTTGATATTAATTTATTAGCAACTCCAGGTGTTGATTTCAGCAACAATGAGGAAATTGTTAAATATGCATTAGATATAGTTGAAGAAAGAGCTGATGTACTTTATGTAATTGATTCTCCAAGAATTACAGATTCTATTGATAAAGGAATTCCTGAAGAGGCTGTAAACTTATTAGAGGCTACGGGGATTGATTCTAATTACGCAGCTACTTATTGGCCTTGGATTCAAATTGAAGATACTATTTCGGGAAAATATACTTATCAGCCACCTACTTTATTAATAGTGAAAGCATTAGCTTTAACTGATAATGTTGCTGCTCCTTGGTTTGCACCAGCTGGTTTAAACAGAGGTGTTGCTGGAGCAAGCATTAAACAGACAGATATTAAACTTAACAAAGAAAAAAGAGATACATTATATGAAGGAAGAATTAATCCAATAGCAAGCTTTGTTCAACAAGGTATTGTAATTTGGGGACAGAAAACCCTTCAAGTGCGTCAATCATCTCTTGATAGAATTAATATTAGAAGATTATTACTTCAAGTTAGAAGGTTAATTGCTGCGGCTTCATTAACTTTATTGTTCGAACAAAATGACCAAACTTTAAGAGACCAGTTTTTAGCGAAAGTTGAGCCTATTTTATTGCAAATTCAAAATCAAAGAGGTTTGTCAGCATTTAAAGTTGTTATGGATGATTCTAATAATAATGAAGATACAATTGATAGAAATATGTTGATTGGTAAAATTCAGCTTAAGCCAACAAGAACTGCTGAATTTATTGACCTTACATTTCAAGTTTTACCAACTGGAGCAAATTTTGAGGACTTTTAAAATTGAATATATAAATAGAAAAGGGAAGAAAATGTTCTTCCCTTTTTTTATGCTTATTATTTTAATAAAAAAGCCTCCTGAATTTTCAAGAGGCTTTTTTATTTATTAATTATATTGTTTTAATTAAAGTTATTTAAGTCTTCTAAGATTTCTATTAAAATCCCCCCCATAGATGGAACAGATAGTCTTTTTCCATTTGAAAAATTCAATTCAAATTCCCCTAAAAATTCTCCAGCTTCATCTGTGTCTCCATCTTGCCATGCATATTCAAAAGTAGACCCGCTTGCGCAAGTTGTTGTTGCAGATTGTTCAAAGATTTTTGTGGTATTGCATTTAGTTTTAACCATTGTAAATGTAATTAAGTCAACATCAGTAATGTCAAATTCAGTTTTTTCTCCTAAATTTCCAGTTGATGTTAGATTGACTTGCAGCACAGGAAGCGTGTCGTTTCTTTTTATTTTAAAAACGTCTAAGCTCATAGGTTATGGTTCTTAAGATTAAGAATTATGTAGACATCTGTCTGGTTGAACTGTAACTTTTACAGTAGAAACATCATCTGCAGAATAGTCATAATCATCAAAGCTACCTGTTGTAATTGTACAACCTACTAAAGTCCACTTTTCAACTTCAACTCCTGTTGGGTCTAAAGCTTTTAGTACGAGATTTTTCTTGTAACCAATTGCATATCCCATTCTACCAGTTGCAGATTCAGCGTGTAAACGTATCCATTCCATAACTTTTTGAGTAGTAGAAGGACCTATTACATCAATAAAGCTAATTTCAATAGTGTTCCATTTATAACGACCAGCAACCCATGTACTTGTGTTCATGTATGGAATTTCTGTACTATTGATTTCAATAGACGGTTTTCCTGATGTTTGTACTAAATATGATTCAATTCCTAATTCTGTTGGAAATTCCAATACAAACCTATTTTTTCTTTTAGGTTCCTGTTCTACAGGAACGGGTCTAAACATTTCAGCCATTTTTTTACTTTTAATTTGTTTCT
>Ga0222628_1000041_pt1 | contig 63999 bp, 95 predicted proteins | sample AntAcemetageno95_FD_179860 | JGI IMG/M metagenome (GOLD analysis project Ga0222628, IMG submission 179860) | Saline water microbial communities from Ace Lake, Antarctica - #95 | ecosystem: Environmental > Aquatic > Non-marine Saline and Alkaline > Saline | place: Antarctica: Ace Lake | collected...
GGCGTAAAGTAATAGTTAAAAATTTTTAAAAGCATCCCAAAAAAAAATACACTGCTAGACTTTCAAGGCAACAGAAAAGACTTTCAAGGCAACAAAAAAGCTATTACTTTCAAGGCAACAGAAAAGACTTTCAAGGCAACAAAAAAGCTATTACTTTCAAGGCAACAGAAAAGACTTTCAAGGCAACAAAAAAGCTATTACTTTCAAGGCAACAGAAAAGATTCTAAGAGCTAACTCCAATTATCTCCAATTATATCTGTTATTAGGAGTTTTAAGTTATATTTAAACCAAACGTTTTTTTAAAATTGCACTCTTATTGTATATATACTATATATAGTAAAGTAACTTACTATAAATATATTATTATATTATATATAATAGAGGATTAAATGAAGCATTGAAGTAATGCGGGAGCGCGATACCTCTCCCCTCCCCTCATTACAATAACGAAGTATCAAAGAATATCAGCATAGATTAAACAAAGGAGGTTTATGAAGAAAGAGAACATAGAAGTAAAGAGGATAACGAAGGAAGAAGTTAATACGTTATTTCAGCTATTATATAGGCTGGATGATCATCTTGAGGTATATTGCAATAATAATTTAATTGCAATGCAAGCAATACAGCTTTTAAACTCTTACGGATTATACGGAAGCTAAAAGGAGGTTTAATGAAGGTTAAGAGTAACCACTACGAAAAAATGAAAAAGGATATATCTCAAGTGTTAGTGCATAACAAAACAACGGTTGAAAAAGAGTTGAAGTATTATATCGACAATAATCTTGGCAAAGATAAAGAGAAGAGATTACGCTGGGATTTATTATATCTTGCAGGGTTGAGCAACTTTATTGTTAGAGAAGTTTATACTTACGCTTATGACCAACACGTTGATACTGCTTTAAGAAATATAATCAAAGAGTTGATATAATTAACCAAGGAGGAAAGATGGATGATGAGATGTTAGCGTGGTTATTTCCAGAGAGTTATAGGGATTGAATAGCGAAACGGCGGATTATCTCCGCCGTCTATGTATAACATACTGATGAGCTATTTAAACAATAAAGGAGGTGAGGAAAATGTTTATAGCGTTAAGAGAGTTGATAGAACATAAGTTTTATTGCCCTTTCTGCAACCGAGAGATTCATCCAAGTGAGGAAACGAGATACGGAGTATTTTGTTGCAAACAAGAATTTTGGTTATCTCAATGTAAATCAGCAAAAGTATAAGGAGAAAAAATGAGCAAGAGCAAAAAACGCTTACTAGCTCTTATCTTTCTGCTTATCTTTCACACTTCGAGTTATTCAGCGAATATTGATAAGCAAAGAGCAATAAGAGCAATCATTGGTGAAGCGAGTAATCAAGGTTATATCGGAATGGTTGCGGTGGCTTGCGCAATACGGAATCGCGGAACATTGAAAGGAGTTTACGGAGAGAATGCGAAGCACGTCAGCAACGAGCCTCAATGGGTATTTGATCTCGCAGAAAAAGCGTGGCTTGAGAGTATGAACAAAGATATTACTTCTGGAGCAACTCATTGGGAAAATATTAAAGCGTTCGGAACTCCTTATTGGGTTAAGGATATGACAAAAGTGTATGAGTATAAAGACCAAGTATTTTACAGAGAGGAATAAGAGGTAAAGAAATGAAACAAGCAGTTCTTGTAAAAAACCAAGTAGAGCAACAAAAGTTGATTAAAGTAAAAATTCATAGTTTAAAGTACGAGATAAATAAACTCCACGTGCAACTACACTCATTCGACTTTAATTATGATGTGATTAAACAAAAGAGGTGATATGAGAGATTTTTTGGTTCCTCGATACAAATCAGAGTTGATAAATGCTTTATCTCTTGCTTGCGGATATAGCAAGAAGAGATTAGGCAAAATGAGTAAAAAGCAGTTATATGCTCTTTACTTCAAAACAAAAAGGGGGTAAATGTGAGTATCAAAGAAGTTATAATGAAAAGAGATGGAATCAGTGAACAAGAGGCTGATGATTTGATCTCCCAAGCGAAAGATGATTTTGATGAAAGGTTATCTCAAGGAGAAATGCCTTTCGGAATATGTCAAGAGTGGTTTGGTTTAGAACCTGATTATATAGACGAGTTATGGTAAACAAAAAGGAGGGAAGAGATGCATTATAGAATGATAGTAACTATGGATAAAGAAAAAGCAAATGACTCCAAGGAAGCGAGGCATTTTGTTCAAGGTTGGTTGGATGAGAATGGCTTCTGCGGGCAAGGGAGATTTGCTTCAGGAATGGCTGATTGGTTTGTTATAGGTGGGAGATGGTCAGGAGATTTATCATCGGTGAGATTAGATAAAGTAAAATTAAAAACTTGCGTTGAAGAGTTTGAAAAAGATTTTGGTTGGAATACTAGCGCCGAAGATACAGAAAAACAGAGAAGAGAACAATTTGCATCTATGTTCAATAAATACTTTCCAGACTATACAGGAGTAATTCCTTTCTGGAGAGATAAGTATAATCCTATCGGAGAGGAAGATGATGCTCAAATAATTGATAAAGTATTGTATGACAACTTAATTAAAGAGTTGATTGCAGAAGAAGAGTACAAGCATTTCTGCGATATAGAGGAAGATGAGGTTGATTTATCAGAAGAGCAATTAGTTGGTAAGAAGTGGGCAGTAGTAGTTGATTATCATAACTAAGAGATGCCGAAACACCTGCGAGAAATCGCAGGTGTCAGCCGGAGATACCGGCTCTGACGAGGTAAAAGAGTTCAGCAAGTTATCTGTGCTGATATAAGAAAGAGGTATTATTTGTTATCTCAGCATAAATCTATTCTAAAAAGGAGGTGAGGAAAAATGAAGAAATTATATTGCGACTACTGCGGTAAGGTAAAAGAAGAGGTATCTTTTTTTATCGGAGCATCTACTGACTACAGAGATTGGGTTATGTGGGAGGGAACAGGAAAATTATCTTGCAACTGTGAAAGGTGCTTCGAGTTAGGGAGAAAAGATAGTGAAAACGCAACAAAGAGTTTAGTTAAAAGTTAAAAGGAGGTTTATATGGCTCATAATTTAAATGAGAATGGTAACAGAATGTTTTACACCGGAGCGGTTCCTTGGCACGGATTAGGAGTAAAGCTCGATAATCCAGCAACAGCGAAAGAGGCAATTGAGGCATCAAAGTTGGATTATCAAGTTAATCTCCAAAAGATTTATACAGAGGACCGAGTAGAAATCGAGAATAAATTCGCAACAGTTAGAATTGACACAAACCAACCTCTTGGGATTGTTGGTAGCTCATATCAACCTGTGCAAAATACAGAGTCATTTGATTTCTTCGATTCAGTAGTTGGAGATAAATTTGCAATGTATCATACTGCCGGAGCTTTAGGTAAGGGCGAGCGAATATGGATACTTGCAGAGCTACCAGATATTATCGAAGTAACGAAAAAGGATGTTGTGGAGAAATATCTTTTACTCACGAATTCACACGATGGCTGTTCAGCTTTGAAGATGTTCTTCACTCCTGTAAGAGTAGTATGTCAAAATACTCTTTCCGCTGCTCTGTCCAGAACTAAAGACGGAATCTCCATTAGACATACAGGAAATATTAACAGCAAAATAAGAGAAGCGCAAAGAGCATTAGGAATAGCAGTAACTTTCTACTCTGACTTTGAAGAATCGCTAAAAGCATTTGCAGGAGAGAAGGTAAGGGATGAGCAAGCAGAGGTTTATTTCACATCTCTTATCTGTGGCAAAGACGATTTAGATATATCTCAGAGAAAACAAAACCAAATTGGTGATTTAATGAATCTCCACAACCGTCCAGAATATTCAGAGAGTAAAGATACACTATGGAGTGCTTACAACGCAGTTACTCGTTACGTTGATCATTTTAGAGGTATTAAAAACAACAATCCCTCTAATAGATTACAGAATATTTGGCTCGGGAGTGGCGCAACATTAAAGATGAAAGCGTATGATACTGCTCTGGCTTTAGTAAAAAATTAAGGAAAGAGTAAAAAAGGAGGGGAAATGTCAACGAGAAGCTGTATAGCGGAGAAAACAAAAACTGGATTCAAAGGAGTTTACTGTCATTTTGACGGTTATCCTACTTGTAGAGGAAAAGAGATATGGGATATATTGATGAAAAAATTTATATTAAACAAAGGAGTAATTGGAGTTTCAAATGACGGAACTCGTGCTCTCCGATCTTTTGTTGATATTTATATCAAGGGGCATCGTGGAGGTTGGTCAAACTTTCCAGAGAGTTGCTATTGCCATACTCCTGATTTCGTTATGAGAGATGGAGTTCCTGACGGAACAATGAATGAAAAAACAGCAGATGCTCTATTTATAGAGTGGGTATATGCAATTGATGTTGAGAAGAAAACACTTACTATCTATGTTCAGGGTAGAGCAAAAGGAGAAACTAAAGAAAAAGGAGTGAATGGGAATGAATGGAATTCTCCAAACTACGCTCATTGCTTCGTTTGTGAATTGGATATAAATCCAGATAGTAAAGAACCAAATTGGGAGAAAGTAGAGGCAGACGGAGCGAAAGTTTCAAAAGATATGTCTGAGTTATATTCAACAAAAGTTAAAGTATAAAAAGGAGGTACTAATGGAAACAGAAGAAATTAAAGAGATCGGGATTGGAGATAAAGTTATGGTAGATGCAACGATTATAGAGATAAGGATATTGGAAAGAGGAACAACTTATCGCTTGAGAGTTGATAATGATATCTCTTATTCAGATACATTCTCAGCAGATAGAAAAACTATTACAACTATTACAACTCTACCAGAAAAGTAAATCTCGAAATATTGGGGAGCGGAACAATACTGCGAGGCTAAGTGCCTTGGCTCTACGCACTCCATTATATTAAGGAGGGAAAATGAAAACAAGAGTTACAAAGCAATTGAAAGAGAAAATGGGTTTAAAAATAGTTAATGGGCAAATAACAGATAAATATGGAAGAGTATTTGAAACTTATATTGATGACAAAGGGTTTGAGGATATTAAACCTTGCGGAGTTCAACGAGATATGTATAAATATAAAATCACTAAATAATAAAGGAGGTAGAGATGGAAATCGTAGAACAGAAAGAATATAAAGGTTATAAAATAAATATTTATCAAGACCAAGACCCGGAAAGTCCTGATAGTAACGGAGATGAAGTATTATTTCTCGTTGGCTATCATAGAGATTTTTATGTAGATACTAATGTTAATAAAAAATTAGCAATATGTATAGCCAACGAAGGAGTGGACGAGTATGGAGATAATGACGAAGAAGCTCTGAAATATATTAAAGAATATTATATCTTCAGACTAGAGGCATACATTCATAGCGGAGTTAGCTTAGCTCTAAAGAATGAAGGAAATTTTCCCGATCGGAGATGAGATGTGAGCCAATTAGGATTAGTGTTTGTTAATAAAACAGAAGCTAAAACAAAAAAGATAGCAAGAGGTTTAGCTCTAGATTTGATTAAAACTTGGAATGATTACTTGAGTGGTAACATTTATGGATTTATGATAGAGGATGAATTAGGAAATGAGAAAGGTGGATGTTGGGGATATTACGGAGATTTTGAAGAAAGTGGATTATTAGATAATGCTAAAGCAGATGTAAAACAAGATAAAAAAGAGATGAGTAAACTTTGGGAAATAGCTCAAATGGTAACGTAAACAAAGGAGTTTTATGGAAAGCAAACAAATAATAAAGTTTGATGCAGAAGAGATAAAAGCATTTAAAAAGGTTTATCCAAATTTATCTAAAGAAGAGGCTATATTAAATTGGGCTCATAGAAATGGATATTCTAATTGTGATTTAGAAGTTAAAGGAAATAAATTAACAATAACAGAAAGATTTTAATTAAAGAAGGAGGAAAATGGAGTATTATGTCTTACAAGTAGTTAATAAAAAGTTTAAATTTTTTATATTTAATGCTGATACTAAAAAAGATGCAGTAAAGCAAGTAAAAAAAGATTTAAACCACACCGGAGAACAATGGTTGAAAATGATGTCAGAAAAAGAGTGGAGATCACTCAGAAAATTAGCAAGTGGAGTATAAGGAGGTGAGGAAATGTTAACAGTTAAGAAGTTAAAAGAGCTAAAGAAGCATTTTATATTTGCAACCGGAACAGCTATTGATAATGAGTCTGGTTTATTTATAGCTAAAACAGGTAAAGAACTTCGTTGGGTAGCAGTAACAGGAGAGATTGGTGATTGGACTATTTATTGTCATCTCTCTAATCATAATGCAGAATGGATACAAAAGCATGGAAAGAAAATTTTCGGAACACACCATATTAAAATGTGTGTCAATTGTGATTATGAAGCGTTTAAAAAATATAGATATTAAAGAAGGAGTTAATATGAAAAAAAAGGAAATGAAAATGTTGCCGATTAACATTGTTGAGGGAGAGATAACTGGAATAAGCATTGAGTGCAAGAATGCACTTCCTAGTGTAAGTATTAATGTATCTCTTATTGATGATTATGGGAAAAAAATAACTACAGTTGTAATGACTACAAAAGAATATTACACCTTAGGTAAAATGGAAGTTTCTATGAAATCTTTATCTTTGATAGGAGATTTAATCAGAGAATTAAAAAACTGTGCTATTCAATATATGAATCAGCAAAAAAAGATAATAGATACTAAGTAATATAAAAAATTTAAAGGAGGTGATGAGTTGATTTAAATTGCTGAATTAAAAAAAGTGAATATTGGTAATTGGGTTATTTATGATAGTGGCTTTAAAAAAGAGCAAGGTAGAATTAAATCTTGGAATAAACAATTTATCTTTGTTGTTTATCATTGTGATAATCTATGGAATAAATTCCGAGACTATACTGGAGCTGCTACATGCCCTGAAGATTTAACATTTTTACCACAAGTTTTCCCACAAGAAGATGATAAAGAATGAATAAAAAGGAGGTGAGTATGAGTAAAAGTGTGGAGATAGAATTTGAATACGCAGGCAAAACTACACAACAATATCATATATTTGTAGTTAAGAATAAGGAGTTATCTCCAATCGTGTTCCCGAAGAGGATTTATTTGAAGAAAGATTATTTTAAGAAAGAACTCGCTGTCAAGATGACAGTAACACAAGGAGATTAGTATGGAATTATCTACGGTAACAATAGACAAAATAATTGTTGGAGAGAATATCAGAAAAGATATTACGAAAGAAAGTTTATCTAGTTTGATTATCTCATTAAAAGAGAAAGGAATACTTCAACCTTTATTAGTAAGGAAGAATGGAAGTAAAATTGATTTACTCGATGGTCATAGGAGATTCAGCGCGGCAAAGTACGCAGGTCTTACAGAGATTCCTGTGTTATCTGTTGATGCTGAAAAAAATGATAGAGTTGAGTATCAATTAGTTGCAAATTTACAGCGCAAAGATTTAAACCCTATTGATGAGGCATTGGCATACAAATCATTAGGAGAAAACTACAAAGCAAAAGACATTATGGTAATCACTGGTAAATCTGAGTATCGTGTAAAGAGAATATTGTCACTCCTTGATTTATGTGATGAAGTAAAGAAAATGATTAAAGAAGGTAAAATCTCCGCAGATCATGGATTCGTGCTTACAAGGTTATCTGATGCTAAGTACCAAAAGCATTTAGCTAATGATATTATTCGCTACCGATATTCTCCGGTGAAAGCAGAAGGAGAATTAGAAAACTACTCGCAAAGATTAGAAACTGCTTGCTTTAACAAGAAAGATTGTAAAACTTGCTCATTTAATGGCAGTACATACGATGATTTGTTTGATAGGAGTAATTCTCTTAAAGGAAAATGTATGAATAATCTTTGTTTCTCAAAGAAAATAAGAGAAGTACAAAAAGAAAAAGAGGAAGCGTACAAGAAAAAAGGCAAAAAAGTAATAATATTGAAAACCGAACCTCAATATGGGTCAAAGGATGCAGAGTTATTAAAAGACATCGTTGATTTTTCTGGTTATGAAGGTAATGGATTTCCGGCAGAGCAATTCAAAACAGAGTGCATAAAAACTTGTCCAACATTTGCTATTATTATCGGACCAACCGGTAGAGAGAAACAAGTTTGCTTGAATAGAGATTGCTTCAAACGAACAATGCGGAAATCAAAAGCAGTAGAGCGTAAAGCAATGTCAATCAAAACAGGTGATAAAGAAATAGATGCATCAGCTCAGTATGAAGCGAGGCAGAAAGCAAACAGAGTGGATATATTTAAACGACAATTCTTTATATCTGAACTCAAGGTAAATGCTAAAGTGGTGCAAATTAATCGAATATTGCTTGACCAACTCTTTGATATGGAGTCAGGAGCAAGTAATAGTATATCTGGTTATCTTGGATTTAAGAAAGATTTACCAAATTACGAAGTAAGAGGAACAAAAGAGTTTAAAAATTTCTTATTGAAATTAAAAACCGATGAATTGCTTAAAATTGTTGAAAAAGTTGTGTTAGATAGATTGAGTAAATACGAAACAAAAGAATTAGAGGATCTTGGTGAAGAAGCCGGTATTAATATCGGTAAGAAATTCAGAATTACTCAAGAATATCTCGAAAAATTCTCAAAAGCTGGTTTGCAAAAACTGTCAAAAGAATTGAAACTTAAAGTAGGTAGCTTAGCTTGGAAAGAAAAGAAGGGAGAAATTATTAAAGAAATGTTAGGACTTACAAAAACAAAAGTGCCAAAAGAAATGATAAAAGGGAGCTAAACAGTGATAGTAATTCTTTGTGACGGATCTAGTAGAGGTAATCCCGGACCATCATCGATAGGAGTTGTAGCTTGGGATCGCTCTAGAAACTCAAAAATCATTCTGCCTAATTATAGGTATTGTGCTGATATTGGCATCAAGACAAGTATGCAGGCAGAGTGGTCAGCGCTAATTGCAGGGATGAGGTTTGCTAATAAAAAAGATAGAAAAGCTGAAAAGTATATCTTTTCTGATAGCAAAACTGTTGTCAATCAAGCAAAAGGATATTGGAGGATTAAACACAAAAACACAAAATTGCTCTATCTAGAGTTTATGGAATTAAAACAGCAAGTATTAAACTTCAAGATAAGTTGGATACCTAGACAATTAATCCATTTAGCTGATAGAGCAGCAAAAACTGGAGGGATAAATGAAATGTCCATTTAACTGCGAGAACAAAAATGACATTCCAGAGTTAAATGATGCTGATGAGCATTTAGTAGTGGTAATTAATAAGACAGGGCATATACATACTCACGGACCTTTTGCTAATGAATATGTTATGAACAAAATAGTTAACACTTTGCTCGTAGAAATGAGAAAGAATGGAATTACTTTCACACTATTAGGAAACCAAGACAAAGATTAATAAAAGGAGGATTATGACAAAAAAAGTGAGCGCAAAAGACCGCAAAATTAATATATTGGTGGGATTTACTCAAAGCGAAATTACATTCCTTGATAGGAAAGTAAAGAAGAAAATTCCCGAGATAGCATCGCGGTCAGCGCTAATAAGATTGCTTGTTAGGAACGCAATGGAACATCCAGAAATATTGAATATTGGTTAATAACCTAAACCGTTATACCGTTACGAGTATTGTAAAAAAAAGCCCTTGACACGAAAAAAAGCAATGTTATAATGGATTTTCAATAACATTCTATTAAAAATCATTTGCTTTGATTCGCAATACTCGTAACGGTATAAACAAGGAGTTTTCATATGTTTGTATCTGTAAATAATGATTCGGCAATCGTAAAATGCCTGTTTGAAGAAAAAGAATTAGTCAAATCAATCGGAGAATATAAGTTTCATAAAGCAACCTCTTCGTGGGTATTCCCAAAAAGAAAATTAATAGATATAATAGAGCATCTAAATATTCAATACGATTTAGATACTAAGATTATATACCAACAATTACGCAACGAGAAACAAAAGTACCACGAAAAAGTTAACCTCGCTAATAAAATAAAAATAAATGATTGCTTGATTGATAAGTTAGGTAAAACTGATTTATCAATGTGCTATCAGCATCAAAAGAAAGCTATTGCTCTTGCTGCTATGTTTGATAGCTACGCTTTGTTTATGGATCCGGGGCTCGGCAAAACATTAACAGCTATAAAACTAATAGAGCATTGGAAGTTACCGGCAATCATCATTGCGCCTTTATCTACATTAGAGAGTGTATGGGTAGCAGAAATAAATAAATGGAGTAATCTCAGGTCAATTGTGCTATGGAATAATTTGAAAGAGTGGAACAATGATTACGATGTATATATTATAAATTTTGAAGGGTTTAAAAAACTATCAAAGATAAAGAAACCGTCTATTGAGAACAAAATAAGTTGTTTAATAATAGATGAGAGCGCTAAAATAAAATCACACTCATCAGCGATAACTAAAACTATTCTTGACTATAAAAATAAAATAAAACATAGAATATGTTTAAGCGGTATTCCAGCGCCTAATAATTTATTAGAGTATTGGGGTCAAATGGCGTTTGTTAATGATGAGCTACTTAGTGATAATTTTTATAAATATAGAAATAGTTTCTTTTACTCAACAGGTTACGGAGGTTATCTTTACCGCACAATGAGTGGAGCCAAAGAGGCAATAATGGATAGAATATCAAGACAAGCATTCTCTTTACAAAAAGAAGATGCATTAGATTTACCAGAACAAATATTTGAAACTAGATTAGTCTATATGGATAAGGTGCAAGAGAAAGCATATGAATCAATGAAGAAAGAGAATGTTTTAGAATTTAAAGATAGTATTACTCTAGCCGCTAATGAATTATCAAAGATATGTAAGCTTAGAGAGATAACAGGAGGATTCGTAATAAATATAAATGGGATTCCTGTTAAAGTAAGTGATTCAAAAATTAAAGTATTAACTGAAACAATAAACTCAATACCTAAAAATAAACAAATAATAATATGGATACAATACCATTGGGAATCAGCAGAGCTAAAGCTCTTATTAGGAGATGATGCTGTATTATTAAACGGCACAATACCTCAGAAAGAAAAGATTAAAAATATACAAGACTTTCAAGCAGGGAAAAAACGTTTCTTAATAGCTCATCCGAAATCAGGAGGGCATGGATTAAATCTCCAACAGTGTAGTTATTCTATTTGGTATTCGTTATCTTATAGTTATGAGGAATACGTCCAAGCGTGCGACAGATGCCACAGGATTGGTCAAAAATATAATACTACATACTTTCAACTACTTGCTAAGAACTCTATTGATGAAGTGATATATAAGGCATTAAAAACCAAACAGAACCTATCAGAATCATGTTTAAACATGTTAAAGGGGCAATAATGAATAAAGGAACTAAGTGCCGTAAATGTGGAAAGAAAGAGGAAAATTTACCAACTCCATTAAATAGTCATGGTTTGTGCAATGATTGTTATAATTCTTTTTTGCCTTACTTTAGAGAAGCAATGAAAAAGTTTATAGCAAGTAAAAAAAGGAGGTAAGTATGGATGCAGAATATTTTCATAAATTATATAAAAACATGGTAGAAGAAGAGATCAAGGTTAGCTCAGAAAAAGGTAAAGAATATACTCAAGGCGATAAATTAGATAATTTTAAAAGATTAGGTAAAGAATTAAACATAGATGCAAAGTTAGTATTATGGGTATATCTCAAAAAACATTTAGATTCTATTTGCAGTTATATCAGAAACAATCAAACTTTTTCAGAAGAGCCAATTGAAAGTAGGATTAAAGATGCAAGAGTATATCTAGCATTGTTAAGAGGGTTGATCGAAGATGAAGAAATGAGAGATGGATTATGAGTGAAAGAAAATTATATCAAAAGTTTAAGGATAAGATAGCGAAAGCAGACCCTAATTGCTTTTGGTATAAAATACCAGATACACTCAATCTCGGAAATAAAAAACCATTTGACGGTTTCTTAGTTATCAAAGGAGTTCCATTCGCTATTGAATTCAAGAGTGCTGACGGTGCATTAACTTTATATCAAAGTTATCAAATGACAGCGTTCATGATTGCCGGTGGAGAATCATTATTATATATTGATAAACAAGAAACATTGAATGAGTTTATTGATAAGATAATGACAATAATAAAGGAGAAATATAATGGATAAGCTATTTCTTTTTTTGTGTATATTGGTATGTTTATTATTAAGTGTAGTTTTCATGTGGCTTATTTTAGGTTGCGCTCCTATGCATAAGCCATATGAAAATTATAGAGTAATTGAGATTAAGAAAGATAATTTAGAACATAAAATATATTGTTTGGAACAAGGTTTTGATATGAGATTAGTGTGGAATGAAAAAATAAAATAAAGGAGGTGAGGAAAAATGAGAATCTATGTTCTATCTGCTACGTACGAGAATATGACAACAACGTTGCCAATACCAGCAAGAGATAACTTTAGCGCAAAAGTAGCTGCATCGCGGAAAATTAACGCTAGTTATGTTTCTGATAAGCGTTATGCAAAAGGGGAGATTACGCTCAAGAATCAAGAAGGAAAAGCAATCTGGACAATATCAAAAGAATAGTTTTAGGAGGTGAGTTGAATGAATGAAACAGAGTTACTTCAGTTAGTCCTTGATGCTAGAACAAGAGAAAAAGAATTTACTGTACTCTTGTCAGATGCAAAAAAGGTGAAACAAGAAGCGGAATTAGCTCTAATAGAGTATATGGAGAACAGAGATTTAAAGTCATTTAAAAGCAATACTTTGAATTGTTCTGCTGTCCGAAAAGAAACGCTCTATGTTAGTGTTGACAAAGATAAAAAAGAAGAAGCTTTAAGGTGGATTGCTGAGGATTGCGGCAGGTCAGATATGATTAAGTCAGCTATACATAATAAAACCTTATCTTCCTTTATCTCTGGTCTACTAAAAGAAGGAGAGCAAATTCCGGATGATCTATTTAAATATTTCTTTAAACCAGAGTTAGCCATAACATTAATGAAGTAAAAAGGAGGGTAAGATGAGTGAAGAAAAAAAGAATGAAGTAACATCTAACGAATCACAGAATCTCGAATTAAGAGTATCAGGAGGAACAGACAAATCACACGTTCCGGCAGGTTTTGAGGCAATGGACGAAGGAGATATTAAAATAGCTCGGCTTGGGCTTGCTCAAGGATTATCTCAAGTATGCGTTGATGGAAACGCAAAAATGGGAGAGTTATTTAATAACTTAACTGATGAAGTGTTTGGTGATGAATTAGAAATAATTCCTTTGTTCATGTTTAAAACCAGAGCTCAATTTGATCTTGAGCGCGGGCTTGTAATGATGTCTAGAGATAACATTAAAGTAACAATGGCTATTGAGGAATATGAGCAATTTTTAGATAAACCTGTTGAAGAGGTTCCCGGTTCAGCTTGGGAAGGAAAAGAGCCACCTAAATTCTCGCAGGTTTACAATTTTCCTTGCATACTTGTTGATAGACTACAACAATTCCCACTCTCATTGTCGATGATGAAAACAGCAATTAAAACAGCGAAAACATTCCTTTCAATGGCGAGGTATTCTGGCGAAGATATGTTTGCTAGAGTATATAATCTTTCCTCAAAGATTGAAAAAGGAACAAAAGGAACTTATGCAGTACCTATTATTAAATTCGTTAGGAGATGCACAAACGAAGAATATGATACTGCAAAAAAGATGTTTGATTCGCTTTATAGACGTAAAGCTGACATTGACGTTGAGTTGACAGAAGAAAACTCTGAGTAATCCATCTTTTCCAACCGGCGTTAGAGCAATCTAGCGCCGGCGTATTATTAATAATTATAATTTAGGAGATAAAATGAATGACATTAAACAATTTTCTGAACTCTTTTCCGGAAGAGATGATGCCTATGGGCGAAATAATTTCTGTCTAAAAGAAAAGCTAACATTAGAAATATATAAAAAACATATAGACGGAATGCAAAGAATGGGTATATATCCTATTTACAATAAAGAGTTTGTTAATTGGATTGCAGTAGATTTAGATGAGAATAACTTCGAGAAAGCATTAGCAATAAAACAAAAATTAGAAGAGTTAAGATTAAATATTTATATTGAAAGAAGTAAGAGTAAAGGATTTCATATCTGGTGTTTCTTCAATGAAAAAATTGAAGCTATAAAGCCAAGATTAGTTTTTGAAAATATATTGAGTGAGATGGGTATTATCTGCGAAATCTTTCCTAAGCAAGACAGCGTTAATGAAGCTCATCCTTTTGGAAACTACATTAACCTCCCTTTGTTCGGTGGAGATGCCGGGAATGATAGAACAATTTTTGTAGATGATGATAATAAAACATTTATAAATAATATTAAAGACCTTTCTAAAATTAAAAAAACAGATATTACTCTAATAAAAATAACTATTATTGGAAAAAGTTTAGGAAGAAAAAAAGTAACAATGCTAGATACAGGATCCGATAATAAACATTATATCCCAAGCAAAGAGTTACCTTGCATACATAAAATAAAAGAAGGAGTTTCTAAAGGTCATCGAGATAATGCCTGTTTCAGATTAGCTATAAATTATAAAGAAAAAGGAATGTCAGAGAATGATATTCAAACTCTAATAGCAGGCTGGAACGAGAGAAATACACCACCTCTACCTGAAAGAGTTCTAATTAAAATAATAAACTCTGTCTTTAAAGGTGGTTATAAAAGCTATGGTTGTGATGATGCGATAATCCAAAATTATTGTGATAAAACAACTTGCCCTCTAACAAGCTCACAGATGAGAAAAGAGCAAATAGATAAAGGCATCATTACTATGATTTTTAGAGATAAAGAAATAATGGTATTTAGAAAGAAAGATTATGAGTTTAGATTAGCTAACTTTGAATTTATGAAATCTGGAAATTTTAAAGTATCTCTTACATTAAGCAAATCAGGAAAAATATTATTTAAAGATTCTATTAAATTAAGTATGGCATCTAATAGAGCAAGATTTGTTAAAGCATCACAAGAGGACGAGATAGATTCTGATTTAATTAAATTAGAGGATCTAGTTAAAAAGCAATTAGAAAAAGAAGAGCATGATAAATTAACTGCACCTAAGCAATTATATATAATGACAGAAGGTGAAAAGAATGAAGCAATAAAATTCCTTACGGAGAATAAAAATGTTTTATATAATGTCATTTCTTTAACAAATAAAATGGGTGTTGTTGGAGAAGAAATAATGAGGCTAATGGTTTATTTATGTTATACGTCAAGAATAACAAAAGAGCCATTATCAATAACAGTCAAAGGTGAAGCTTCTAGTGGTAAATCTTTTTCGTGTCAATGTATCCAAAGGCTTATACCGGAAGAAGGTTATCATTTCATTACGAGAGCAACGCAAAATGCTTTCTTCCATTTACCCGAGGACGGAATGCAAAACAGAATTATATTTATCAATGAGCTTCCCGGCTCAGAAGCGGCTGATTATTCTATAAGAACCGCGCAATCAGAAGGCGATTTAATTTTAATGATGCCTGTTAAGGATCAACACTCTGGTCAAATGGAAACTATAACAAAGAAAGTTAAAGGACCTGTAGGATTTCTTATCACAACTACCAAAGCGCAGATGTTTGATGAAAATGAAACTAGAAACTTTTCAGTATTTAGTGATGATTCTCCACAGTTAACACAAGCAATAGGTGATATAACTATTCGTAAGGCAATGGGAGAAACATTTAAGTTAGATGAAAAAGAATTAAATCTCTGGAAAAATATACAACGTTTACTTAATCCAGATTTCAAGATAATTATTCCATACGCAAAAGAGGTATTTTCTGTGTTCCCTGATAAACCTGTAAGAATAAGAAGAGATAGGGAAAGATTTAGAGTGCTAATTGAAATAGTGACAATACTACACCAATTCCATAGAGAACAAAAAAAGCAACCTGACGGAACAATACATTTAATCTCTACATTAGCAGATTATTTTGTAGCTAAAACAGTAGCGGAATCTATATTGACATATACTATATATGAAATAGGCCCATCAGCAGAACAGCTTTGGAAAGCAATTAAAACAATGAGTGATAATTGGAAGCCAGAAGAAGATGAAAGTTATGAGAATGAGTTTATTTTTAAATATAAAGATATTGCTGAATATATGGATTGGAAAGTAGATAAGGTTAAGAAATGGATGTATGTTTTAATGAGGGCAAATCTTATTGAGTATTCTGAAAAAGGTGCAGGCGGTAGAGGTAAAGCTTCACAATTTAGAATATCTAGACGAGGATTAGAGTGGTCAAGTTCTACATTAGGATTTCTACCTAAGATAGAAGATATATATAGTAAGTTTCCTTGTGATAAAGATACATTTTATAATGCAATAACTGGTTCAATAATAAATCCAGAAGTTGCAGATGCTCCTGAAGGATTGATCGACAATGAGGGTGAGAGTGTAGAAGCTGTAGAGGATGATGAGAGTGTTTCAAAGGAGTTAATTGAGGGTTAAAAGCGTTCAGCATAGATTTTTGGGGGTGCGTAACGGTATAACGGTTTATTTTTTTCCGTTTTCAATAAAATCAATAGTTTTTTTGATTTTGCTAAACCGTTACAGCATTACGTTTCCGCACGAACAAACTATTTTTCCATATATCCTTACCCTTAAAAACACCTTTTTCAAGTTCAATATTTATGAAAAAACGGTTATTTCGTGCGGGATTGTAACGGTATAACGGTTTAGGAAATTTACATAAGTGTTTGATACCAAAAGAAAATGCAGTTTTGCTAAACCGTTACGCGTTACGCGGAAATCGCTGATTTGAGGGTAAAACAGCATTTTTACCCTCAAAAATGTTACATCAAAAAAATGCTACATTTGAAGGAAATTTTGAACAAAGAAAAAAACCTAGCATGGAACGATTGCTGAACAAATAAAAAGGAATTGTAAAATGAAAATGATAAGAATAAAAGATAAGGCTTACAAATATTTAAAACATATCTCTAAAGTAAGAGATGAAACTATGCCGGAATCATTTGAGTATATTATTGATGTATTTCAACAGATACCCAAGCACGCTATTATTCCGTTATCTAATGAACCCAATGCGCCATATATGACGTGTAAAGTAGCATTCTATGAACAAAATAAGCATAAGCTAGAAGAACATCAAAGAAAGTTTTTTGAAAGCGCAAAATCCCATATGACAATATTTTTTAAAGAACGGAAAAAAGAATTAATGGTTTTTAAAGCAACATATGCTCTAACAAAAAAATCAAATTTAAAAGATATGATTAAAAAATACAACAAAGAATATTATGTAAAACGAAAGGAAAAATTACAATGAATAAAATAGCGGAGTTTAAAAAAGCATATGAAAGGTTTTCTAAAGCATTAAAGTATATCTCTGAAAACGAGAGTGATTTAAAAGCAGACCAAAAGAAATGGAAAAATGTAATAAATAATTTCCAAACAAAGTTTGAGGATCCTCTAGAAGCTTCATGGAATTCTTTATCTCCGACAGAAAAAAGAAGGTTTGAATCTCTATATCTTCATAGAAAAGCAATGCAGAATGAATTAGTAAAAAAAATAGTAGAGATGTTTAACGGAACAGTAGTCAATGATTAGTAAATATAATTGTAAAGATTGTTTATATAGCTCATATGTTTTATTTAAAAAACTATTCTCAAACAAAAGATATTATTGCAAAAAGAAAAAGATATTTATTAAATACACCAAACATAATTGGTGTTTAGATTATAAGCGAAGGAGGTAAATTTGGTAATTAAGGGCGATGCGTTGACAGTATTAAGAACTTTTAAAAGCGAAAGCATAAATTGTATTATTACATCTCCGCCTTATTGGGGATTAAGAGATTATGGAACAGCTACGTGGAAAGGAGGCAATAAAAACTGCACTCATGCAAATGCAAAGAAAAAAAGTAGGTATGATTACTCATTAAAATCAAGCCCGATACAAGACGGAAATAGAAAAGGAACAGATGCGCCGAGGTGGAAAAATATTTGCCCTGATTGCGGCGCGAAAAAAATAGATTTCCAATTAGGATTAGAACCAACATTCCACGAATATGTAATGAGGCTATGCGGAATATTTGATGAGGCTAAAAGAGTATTAAAAAGAGATGGTACTTGTTGGGTTAATTTAGGAGATACTTATTCAATTAAAAAAGGTAAAGTATTTTTACCAAGTAAATGCCTATGCCAAATTCCCTCTCGCTTTGCAATAGAAATGTGCAATCGAGGGTGGATACTCCGGAATGAAATTATTTGGTATAAGCCAAACTGTATGCCGTCAAGTATTAAAGATAGGTTTACAGTAGATTTTGAGAAGATGTTTTTCTTCGTTAAGAATAAGAAGTATCGATTTGAAACTCAGTATGAACCAATGTCAGAAACTACAATAAACGATAGTCGATTCGGAAAAGAAGTAAAAACAGAAAATACTAAAGATTTTATGAAAGCAAATATGGGAAATAAATCTAAAGACCCTGCTCAAACAAGAAGAAGTTTCAAAAATCTAATAAATAAACCCGGTCGCAACAAACGAACAGTATGGAAAATAACAACTAAGCCATTTAAAGAAGCTCACTTTGCTGTATTTCCTGAAGAACTTATAGAAACACCGATTAAAGCTGGATGTCCTATAGGAGGAACTGTTTTAGATATATTTTGTGGCTCAGGAACAACAGGAGTAGTAGCAGAAAAATTTAGTAGAAAATTTATCGGAATAGAATTAAATCCGAATTATATAAAGATTGCAAATAAAAGAATAGATCAAGAAAGGAGATTATTTTAATGGCTAGAAGAAAAGATATAAACCTATTGAGAAGGAAAAACCAAACTCATTGTAAGTGTGGAAAGCAACTAAACAGCTACAATAAATATGCTCTATGCCACGCTTGTTTGGCGGTATCAATAAGAAATGATAATAATTTGTGTAGGAAATGAGTTATTTTAAATGCCCAAAATGCAAGAAGATAATCAAGCGAGATGGAAGGACTAAATTGGTTAAAGGGAGAAAGTCTTTAATAAGCTATTGTGAAGAAACTGGGAAAGATGTTAGATGTAAAAAAATTGATAATAATTTGTGTAACACGAGAAGTTTATTCTTGAGCAAATACGCAATATGCGGAAGGAGCAAAAATGAAATTATATGAATGGGAATTTAAGTTATTTGAAAGAGATGGCATTTGCCAAGTAAACATGAAGTTAAGCACGACGATTAAGAGTAAAGACTATATGAAATTGCAAGAAGGTATTACGCAACTTGTTCAACAAACTGAATTAAAAAAGGAGGGTATTTAAATGTATAAACTAAAAGAAAAACATAAAAAGTTAATCCCAGCTCATAACAAATATTGGATTGACAATGCCTTGTCTACTAGAAGGATAAAGGAAGAAGAAAAAAGGGTTGTGGATTAAGAAAATAATGGGTCGGTGTGGCGTTTGGGAAACGCTGAATTGGTTTAAATGGTTAAGAGTGTGAACCACCAGTAAGACACACATCAAAGCAGGTTAAATTCCTGCCACCGACCTTTAAATAAGGAGGGATGTATGAGAGAGATAAAGTTTAGAGCTTGGGATAAAGTAGATAAGATAATGTATTGCAACGTACAAACTGGGATTGTATTTGATGATGGAAGCCACTATGATTTCAGGAGATTTGTTGGTCATCAAGAATTAGATGATTATCATAAATGGGAACTTATGCAATACACAGGATTAAAAGATAAAAACGATAAGGAGATATATGAGGGGGATGTGGTTAAAGAATATCGTAATGTTTCGAAGATTGAATGGAATCACGATTATGCTTGTTTTGGGTTTTATGAACCGACATCTTTTGGTCGTAAATTTATAACATTTAGGATTGAGCCTGAAGTCGGAATAATCGGAAACATATATGAAAACCCAGAACTATTAATATGATACTAATTATAAGGAGGGATGTATGAAGATAAAAGTAATTTTTGAATATGATGAAACAACCTTAGGAGGGAGTTGGATGAATATTTATAATCTCAAGTTGTTATTATACAGTAAGCAATGGAATACAAAAGAAGATTTATTAAAGATTATATTTTATGAGGAAATAAACAAATGATACTAATTATATCTCTAGTAATAGCATTATTATTAACTTGGCGTTATTGGTATAAATTAAAAAGGAGGTAGATAATGAACAGTGATAATGGACACATTTATGATTTAACAAAAAAAGAGATTCTTAACGTAAAGGGGAAACTTATTCCATGGAAAGTTGGTGAAAGGGTTGAAGTTAAGGAGTGCTTGTTTGAGGTGGTAGAGATTGAATGTATCCCAGTTGATAAAATAGTTTTAAAGGGCTTGGCTAAAACCCCATACTTTGGGGAAAGGTTATCGGAAGTGGAAGAAGAAGTGGAAGAAGAATTTAATGATAATAGCACAATGTCAGAAGGTTTAAGGGGTTTTCTTAACAAGAAACATTAACTTGGCGTTATAAATTAAAAAGGAGGGGTTGTGAATAAAACATTTGAAGCAAACAAACAGAAATTCGAGGTTGGGTGTGTGTGGAAAGGGAATGAGGGTTATTATCGTAGAGTGGATTATGTTGGAAATGAAAGAATAAATTGTGGTAGTTGTTGTGGAATATTGAAAAGAGCAGAAGAAACTGAATTTAGTGGTGCTTCTTGGTCAAAAGCAGACTTAGAAAATGTCAACGCCAAAATAGTAGCCTATGCTAAATGTGGAGTGGATAGGAATAATGATGTTGTTAGGAGACATGATAAGGTTGAGGATGAGTATGGAGATATAAGAGAAGTGTTAGGAGCTATAGATAGTTCTAATGATGGGGTAGGTTATTTTATTTTGCGTAAGAATGCTAGTACTGGGTGGATAATAGGTCAGCAACACTGGTACACCCTCATAAAACCAAAAGAGGAATCAATCAAAACAGGAGATATAATCACAGCAGAGTTAAAGGGTAATGTTTATAAATTGAAGGTGGTAGAGTGAAAAAAGGAGGATGATATGACGAAAAAGAAGTTACTCAGTATCTTGGGGGAAATATCTACAAAAGATGAGGTGATCGGAATAGTTAAAAGTAAAATGCGGAAGAATATAGCGTACAATCTTTTACAAGCAGATACTCCGATTGAGAGGAAAAAAATTAGAAATGGTTTACAAGAGGCTATAAATTTCATTAAATAGTATGACAGATAATAAGGAGGTGTTCATGAAAATAATTTGGTTGGTTCTAATCTCGATGATGATTATGGGTAACTGTTTTGCAGCAATTAAGTGGATAAACGGATACTCAAGAAGTAACGGCACTTATGTTAGTGGTCACTACAGAGATACGTCTAATGACGGCAACCCTTACAACAATGCTAACTACTTAGGCTATAATAGAAAAACATGGAATGTAAATAGTGGAATGTAAAAAAGGAGGGAAATATGAATAAAGGTATAATGATGATAGTGTTATCAGTGATTTTATTTTCAATCGTTGGGTGTTCAACAGCCGGACCATTCGTAACAAGCATTAGCTCAGACGGTCAAGGTAATTTAATTATTCAAAAAGGATATGCAGAGTTTAATTCTTTTGTTGGTGTATTGAATAACAAAGAAGCCGGAGAAACTAAGATAAGAGTTACTCCAGTTAATTAATAGTAGCTAAGAGGAGGTGATTAATGACATTTTTTCTATCGTGTATCAGCGCAATATTTTACAGAATGGGTGGATACGGTAAACCATTCAAATCTTGGATGAGAGATTGGCTCATTCCATTAGTAGCAATCATCTCTGTGTTATTCGTGCTTAAACTAAAAGTGCCTGGGTATATCCATCTCATATCTTACGGCTTGTTGGGAGCAAGTCTTACAACATATTATGATAACAGTAAGAATCCAATTAAAGATATGTTGGCGAGATTAATAAATTGGATGTATCCAGAGGATAATTTTTATTTACATGGATTGTTTATTGGATTAGCTTATTTCCCTTACGCTATAATTACAGGCTGTTGGCTAATGTTAATTGCCAGATCAGTTATCTTAGCTGTATTTATGGGAGGCTTAAACTATATTGTCAATAAATATAAGCTAAGATATTCTGTATGGATAGAGGAATTAGGGAGAGGTTTTGCAATTATAGCAACATTGCAAATATTATTACGATAATGCACGTACAATGTCACTTTTTCTAACAAGGATTAGCGTGGTGCTAATAAGGCAATGAATCAAAGAAATTATATGCCTAAATTTTAACGTGGCAAAATACGCCATTTCTGTTTGATTTAGGCATATAATACTTTATAATTCAAATCGCCCACCGATTCTAGCTCCGATACCAGTTCTAGAAGTAGCATTATTAGAAGTTTCTGAAAAGCCATACCCTTCCGCGAAGAATGTTGGTAACCACCAAGCGCGTTTTTTCCCTACTTGTTTTTGAGATTGTTGCGGAGTATATGTTACTGTTGAGAAACTTAGAGGCCAGACATTCAAGTGTTGAGATTGAGTTTGATCTTTCTTAAAAAATGCCCTATATATAGTAATTACTATAAAGAATAATATAGTAAGTGTCATTACTATACGCCACCCACTCCCCCATGCAGATATCCAGTCCGGTAATCCTTTACCAAACAAAAAGTATTTAAGGCTGAATTTTCCGTTTGCAGGTTTTTCCATTCTATTTCTTCTTCCAGTTTAATGTACTTCCTGTTAAAGAAAAATAAACTATTGACGCTAAAGCACCTACTACAACGCCAAAAAAAATCGTCTTGAAAAATATTATGACACATATTACTAATGCCAGTAAAACTACTACTTTAGCAACTGTCTTATTCATCTCGAGCCTCCTTTTTTCTTCGTATTATTTCTAATTCTAATTTATTTAAACTTACATTTAACGAAGCAAAATCTACAGTATCTTTGGAATCTATTATTTTTTTTAGTTTCCAACGTATAGAAGGTACATCGATTAAAAATAAGAAGATTTCCTCAAATATATCCATTTTGTTTTTAGACATCTTTTTATTTTACTACTGCTCGTTTTATTTCTTTAATATCACTTTTAATTTCGTCAATAGCTGTATAAGTATATTCTTTAACAAATTGTTGGGCGATCTCTAATGCTTTTAATGATATACAATTAGCGTTAGCTTTTGCAGTTGCTTGGCTTGCAACTGAGATAGTCATTCCCATTATTGCAATTACCATAGCTGATATTACAGCCGTTAATATTTTATTTCCTACATCATTCCTTCTAGTGACTTGTTTTCCATTTCCGTTTTCCATGGTATTTCTCCTGCTATTTTTTTTGGTACTTTATTTGTTAAGCTCCCATTTTTCATCCCTCCAATTTTTTTTTTAATGATTTCTCTTTTCATGATGTTTTTTTTAATATTATTTTTGTTTATTTCTTCTTTAGTTTTTTTTACAATAACACTATTTACAATTCTATAATTTTTATAATTATCCCAATCTATAAAAGTGCTTATAGGCACAAATAATTCTGTTAGATCATGCTTTACTGTTCCCCAAAAATTACTTATCTTTGCTGTATTGTTTGGATATTTCATTGCTAAATATTTTTCATCAGTAAATATAAATTGGATATCTCCATTCTTATTGTAACCTAATAACATTATACCTCCTCTGTTTGTAAATTTTTAAGATAAACTACATAATCAATGAATTTTGCATCATCAATAGTATAAACTTTTTTGTATGTTGATGTTGAATTATCATAACATAAATAACATGTTGCCGCGAATAACCTTACCGATGTAAATGTAGTGGCTCCTAACGGATCCCAAAAACCAATAGGAAACATATTATATAAAGTATCTTTAAAAAATTCAGGAACCCATGCTGTCATTGCACCTGTGGCATCATTACGAGAATAGTATGTTTTGCTAGTAGTATATATACTTCTAAAAAAAGCATACCCTCCAGCATCATCACCAATCATTTTTTCAGAGAACGAATATGTAAAATATCTTACTCTTATTTGAACTCCAATATCTTCTAATTTATATGAGCTAGTGCCGGGTAGATCAATATCAACACCGTATGTTGTATCGCCATTCAGTGCTTGCGGCATTGCTGTAGTTCCAGAGCTTATAATATTTGATACATTAGGAGTTATTATGACTGAATGACCTAATGTATCGCTTACTCTAAGACCGTAATCCATTAATCTCCTCTATACTTTTTCATATACATTATATAATCAACTTCTGAAACACCATTTGTTCCAATAGTAGCTACATCTTTTCCAGAATATACTAATGGTTTATATTTTATCCCTGTAGTTTTCATTTCTTTTGTTGAATTTCCCCATGATAATGTAACAGTAGCGTAGTTACCGCCGGCTCCTGTACTTTCAATAGCAGTTATATATCTGTAAACAGTCCATGTATTAGATTCTAATGTACACCAATCTTCTGAAACAGTAGTAATAAAAACAATAGCAAAAGCCTTATCACCTGATAGCCACGCATTATCTCTAAAATAACACCATACATTTACAACAATACAAACTGCATCACCGGGAGTTAAGTTAGTCAAAGGGCAAGCCCAAGTTCCACTTACTGATCCTTCTCCACCTCTTACAAAACTTGTATCAGATGCAACGTTGTTGCCTAATAATGTTGCACCACTAGGATAAGAAATTCTATATATACTACAGTTTGTTGTTACAGCAGCAATAAGTCTATAAGATGCATCGCTAGTTATTGTATATGTTTGGAGTGTTGAACCTTGTGTTTCAGATAAGATATACCCTGCTTGACCATTGACAGTTTGTGTAGTATCTCTACCATAAAATGTTGTAGTAGCCGCAGTACCTCCGGCAATATTTAAAAACCCATAATGCACTGCGGCGAATATTCGCATTGCTTTTGACGTGCTTCCAAACTTATCCCAACCAGCCAGTAATGATATTTGTATTAAATGATTCCACTTAGTTATATCTGATGCTGTCATATCTCCGGGTGTCCATGATGTCATTACCCCTGTATTTACATCTTTATCATAGTAAGTATAGCTATCGTCACCATAGAATACTTTCAAAGAATTATTAGTTGGATATGTAAACTCATGTACAGAAAGTCGATAATCAAAATCTCTTATTTGCACAATCATACCAAGGTCAGTATTATCAATATCATAATCTCCGGGTAGATCAATGTCTACACCATAAGTACCGTCACCATTTAAAGCATTAGGCAATGTTATTGTTCCAGAAGATATTATTTGAGCAATATTTGGAACAATTAAACTGCTGTTTCCTATAGTATCAAATATTTTTAATCCGTAATTACTCATAATTATGATTCTTAATAGTTACTACATATTCTATTTTATTTACTCCTTTATCTCCGATCGAATAAACTTTTATAAACTCACTTGCGCTAGCATCGTAAGCTAAATAACATGTTGCCGCGAATAATAATACAGATGTAAAAGTTGTTCCACCTTTAATATCCCAAAAGCTAACAGGGAATATTCCAGCAAACCCATCATAAGTAGTTGCAGTTGATGGAGTCAAATTTCCAGCAGTCCAAGAAGTCATAACTCCTGTTGCCTTTGCGTGCTTATAATAAGACATAGCAGAATCCATATAGCCAATATTTTGTGAAGAATATAAAATATTAGTTATCTTATATGTATGTTCAATAGGAGCAATTAAAACAGTAATATCTTCTTTAGGAATCGCACTAGTTCCGGGCAAGTCTATAACAACACCGTAAGTGTTATCAACATTTAAAGTATTAGGCATTGTTATTCTTCCAGAGCTAACAATGGTAGATATTTTAGGAGTAATTGTAGTGTAGTTTGAACCTAATGAATCATATACTTTTAATCCAAATTCGTTCATGATAATTTGCCTAGCTCAACTCTTAGTATGCTTGATGCATCATATACTTTTATTACATCATTAGCACCGTCTAATACTATTTTTCCAGCACTACCAACATTAACTGTAATTGTCAAGCTACCTGCTGTTATCTTATCAGCAGACAAATCGATAATATGAGCATTTTGAATAATTGCATCTTTTATTTGTGCTGATAAAGTTATTACTTCTCCGGCATAAACTTTCCTCGCGGTTATGATTTGATCGCCAAGCATACCTTCTGTAAACTCTATATATTTTACTTCTACAGCTGATGTAAAATTTCCTGCGCCAAAACCATCAACACCTCTTACTTTATAGTACCTAACAGGATGTAAAAAAAACTTAGAAGTTGTATCAGGAGGTGCTACCCAATTATCATCCATAGTAAACTTACCTGTAGCTGTAGCATACGCTGATACTTTTAATTCTTCACCTACTCCTGTACCAGATATTATTTCTATGTAACTTCCTTTCCAATAATCAGGCCCCCAACCGGCTAAATCTAAATCAGTAACGTAATCAGTATTTGCCGCGCCATTATCATCTGACATTCCATTCTGTGAGCTTTCACCTTGTATTGTGCAGTTACGCCCCGGTACTTTACCAAATAATTTTTCTTCTCCAGCCCAAGCATTAGTTTTAGAATAATATACATCATAGTATTCAATATCAGTTGCGGTATCATCAGTCCAGCATAAACGTGCTATATTAAAAACAATATCAGCAGTTAAAGATAATGGGATCGCCGGGGCAGCATTTACCGGAGTTATTTGGGCTGAAGTAATAGAATACTTACCGCTTGAATTTATTGATCTCAACCAATATGTACCCGGAGCTCGGCTAGAAGGAATTAAAACTTTTTTATTTGCTAACCCACGATATATTAAATGTGCATCATCAGTTCCAAAGTTAGCATCTTCATCTCTTATTTCATATCCAGATAAATCAGAATCAGTAACAATTGCCCAAGATAACTCTAAATTTTTACCCCAAGAGGAAGTGAAGCTAGAAACATTAGAAGGATTAGTAGATTTTCCAACTAATGTAATTGGATTTGAGATGCGACCTGTAGATATAATATTCTTTACTGATTGTGTTTTAACTTTAATATTATATGTTTGACCACTATTTAATCCGCTACTTATTCTAAATGTAGTAGCAGATTTATCTGCAATTCCGTATTGAGTATAACTACCTCCTGATTTTGCTAATTCAATAATATAATTGTTTAATAAATCACGATTTGTTGCCGGCGCAGTCCAACTTACGTCAACTACAACTACCCACGTTCCATCAACATTAACCCATCCAGTTTCCGATAAAGCAATATTAGTAACATCTACAACAGCTTCGTATGGGTTAGGAGGATTTCCAGAATCCCAATCATCGAAGGTTGATCCAAAACCATCATCTAATACAGAACTGTTATATGCATTGCATACATATTTAGCCCGCCCAAAATTCGCTTCAGTTATACTCATAATTCTAAACAATGCAGTATCCCAATTAGGTCTTGAATGCGTAACTGAAACAATATCATATTGCTCACAATGCATTGCTTCAATCGTAGATTCAAATTCACACCAAATATCATTTAACTTACCTTCATATAATATTTTATTTGCTTGTCTAGATGCTTGAGATTGTCTTATGATGCCATACATTTCGATTTTGCTTTCTCGTATTCCCCTTATGTCCTGATCTAATTCATCTTCTGCCCATGCTATTCTTTTAGGGTTCTTTATTTCTAACGGAGATATCCATTCTACTCCTATTTTATTATGTATTTCGTCTGACTTTCCATACCCATAATTAAATGTATCGTTATCTATATTATCCTCAGTAAATGCCATTACTGATGTTTCACCTGATTTTTCATATACTATTTTATAAGTTGCACCACTGCGTATCAATTGTGCATTGCAAGTAATTAACATTTTTGCTAAGTTATCTAATGCTGAATGTTTTGTATCAAGAGCAATAGTTAATTCATATCTTTCTTCTGTTCCGCCAGAACCATTGCTCACACCTTCAGCACAGTGCTCGTAAAAATCACCAAAGCTATCATCATCAATGAAGCTTGATGAAACTCCACACCCACCAAGCACTACACTTAAGCCCATATAATCACGAATTATAGCGGATGGATTTTTAGAAAATGCTTTAGAAGCAGTCCATTGATGTATTCCAGCATCCCAAAGAGCAACTTTCTTTCCTGTTATTTTAGCGCCTAATGTTGGGTTACTACTGACATCATCTCCGGCAGTTATTGTTGCGGCAACATAGCATACATCTCTTAATCCTTTAACTGTTGCGGATCCTCTTGCATCAACAGTTTGTGTAGAAGTTCCTGTGTATGCTGTATAACTACATCCAGATAAAGTTGCTATATCTTTTTCATCAATAATAATATTACTTACTGAACTCACTTCACCTATACAAAAACCGATGAATCTTTGTACAGTAGTCCCGGGTTCAGACTGCCATATTATATTTCCTCCAACGAGTATTGGGCCTCCATAAATTATTGGAACAATTCCTTCATTAGAAAAAGTGTTTTCTATACTTCGCGATGTATATTTTGAACCTGATGCACCTAACTTATCTGCTTTACTTCCAGAAGCTAATGAGTAAGCAATAGACGCTACGGTGAAAGCAGTTATAAAAGGATGAACCCATGCATAATCAACTATCATAACACCTATCGACCAAATTGCGGCTCCTATTGCGCCGCCTACTACTCCGGCATAAGCGTATGTAACGATGAAAAACTGAAAAAATGCAAATAGTAAAAGTATTTTTTTAATCATTTGGTCTATATATTAATGATATAAATTCTTTTAAATATCTTAATCTAGTAAGACACGATCCAACAACTCCGTCCATATGTAATATTTGTTTATTATTAATGCATACTCCTAATGATCCTACTTGTTTATGATTATCGATGACAACAATATCTCCTTCATCAATATCATTTATATCTACTATATCAGCAAAAGTATTTAAAACAGATGCCATTCTATTCTTATCTTTTTTTTGATTTCTAAATATTATATTTTTTCCGTCAGTAAATGGTAACTCTTTGTTCTTAACATATTTATAATATAAATAAACAATTCCTCTACAATCACAAAATTTAAAGTCTTTATGATTTAATTTAAAAGGGATGCCAATAAGTTTATTTAAATCTATCATTTTGTTAAAGGTATTGTATGGAATCCATGATAATTAATAGTATTAGAAAATATTGTATCACAAGAATTTAATGTTTTATCACAGCCACGATATACTGCAAATGCATCAGTAGCAGTTGGAGCAACGTCTAAAGCATAATCTAATGTTAATGTATGCGTAGATGAAACAAAATCTAATATCTTTCTCGATGAACCATTATTGTTTCCTGAAGTAAATGTAATTATACCCCAGTTCCAATAATCATCTGCTTGGTCTAAATTAACAGTATCTATAATAGTAGTAGTTGTTCCGCCTGTAACTGCACCTATTACTTTATTAGCTACTGCATCTTTATCTATTTGACAATAGCTATCTCCAAATCTTGCATTACATTCAATTTGGTAGGGCCACCCAGTTTCAAAACTTAATGACCCTAAAACGGGGGTACAGTTTGCAGCCATTTTTTTTCTAGAAAAAGATACATTCTGGATAAAGCCATCAAAAACTATTTTAGCATCTAAGTAAGAACTTAAATGATCTCTGAATATTAGCCTTGTAACAATTCGTTTATTTCTTAAATCATGAGCTGCTGCATAAACAGACATTGCTTTTGTGACATTATCTATTTGGTATCCAACACGCTCTATCTCGCCATGTGTACTTTTTTTCATTGCACTTCTTGACACGCCTACAGGAGTATATTGTTGTGATGTATGGCTAAGGTAATTAAAAAAATATAATGGAAAATAGAAGTTAATGAAATGAAGGGTATTAGAATCTTCGGCAGTTTGCGAACCTAAATAAATGTCATGTATCTCTACCGGCTTATGTTGCAGTTGATTCTTAATAGCTATTAACGTTGCAGATAAACTCAACATTTTAAACCCCCTTAACCGCTAGAGCTACTTGATGAACTAAAGCTACTTGAGCTGAAAGAACTGCTTGAACTAAATGAGCTACTTGATGAACTAGAACTACTTGAGCTGAAAGAACTGCTTGAACTAAATGAGCTACTACTTGATGATGAACTAGAAGAATCACTACTGCTTGATGATGAACTAGAATTACTTGAACTTGATGAGCTCGAAGAACTTGATGAAAGAGAAGATGAACTCGATGAGCTAGATGAGCTAGAACTTGAGCTAGATGAGCTAGAACTTGAGCTAGATGAGCTTGAAGAAGATCTACTTGAACTAGACGATGAGCTGGAACTCATTGAACTAGAAGAACTAGAAGAACTAAAGTTTCCTTCAGGAGGATTATAAGAACTCCACCTAATCTCTTTTAAATTAATACCGGAATGCAATAACTGATACGCGGCTAATTCTCTAGTTAATTTATCATCAGTAAACCTAACTTTAAAATAATATTCATAAGAAAGTAATATCGCGCCACTTGCCGGAATAGGATTGAATGTTATATATGATTTTTCAGTGGTAAAATTATTGCTTAAAGTGTAGTTTGTATTAGCAACGCCACCAACAGTACAAGAACTATTTGCAGAAACATCAACAGGAAAATTATGAAGTAAAAAAGCGGCTGTTACTCCATCAGCTGACCCTAATGCTTCATCTGTTATTTGATACTCGGTAAGAATTTTTAATAAAAAATAATCATAAGCGCCTAACCTTGCAATATAAAAATCCCAAATTACATTCATTGCTGTTTGGGTTAGGAATTTACAAGTAAGGTTATAATCTCTTAATCCATGATCCCATAAAGCATCGCGTTGTTCTATGCCACTTTCAGAATCACTTATATTGGTATTAAAACTTATAGTTTCTTTTAAACCAAATTCAGGTGTTAATGTTAGTATATTAGTATTAGCCATATTTTTGTGTAATTCCTCTTAATGATTGATTATCCATTATGCTTCTTCCGGAAGCATTTGCATAAATATCTCCGTTCTGCTGTAACCTTTCTCTGAATGATCGTTCATCAATAGTTTGAATATAATAATTATTTACTACTCCGCCGCCGCCGCCGGAACCTTCTCCGCGATTAAGCTTATTCAAATTATCTACACCTAAATTGCCCATTGCTCTTCGGTTTAATACACCCTCACCCTCAAGTAATGTTGCGGGAACTTCTCCTCCAGAATGAAACTTCTTTCGATACCCAAAACTATTTTTTGAATCCATAATATACCCACCAGAATGAGCGCGTGCAGTTCCTGCATTAATAACGGCACCAACAACCCCTCCTGAATATCCTAATAGCCCAGCTGCTTTTTGCCATATTGACATTATTATTAAATTAGCAATAATATCTGTAATAGTTTTTAACATTGCATCACCAAATGACACTAATACATCTTTTAATGATTCAAAATCTCCTTTGATAACCTTAAAAAAACCATCAGACATAGAATTACGCATATTAACAGCAAATGATTTCGTCATTACTTCCATAGCATCGTATTGATCTTTGGCATCTGTTAACGCAAGCTTTCGTAATTTTGTTACTTTAGCTTGATACCATTCCTCTATCTCTAATTTTCTAGCTGCATTATCTTCAAATACTTTTAGGTATAAAGCATACTCTTGATTTAATTGTTCTATTTGATAATCAGCTCGAGTTCTTTGAAATATTGAATATGTATCTGCCCATTCTTTTTGTGTTGCCATTTTAGCTTGTTCTGCTTCTATTATTTTACCTTGTTCTTTAAGTCTAATTGAATCCATAAATGATTGAATTTCTAACTGTGTTTTTCTTGTTATCAAAGCAAGTCTTTCTTGTTGTTTCTCTGCAATCTTATTTGTAAGATTATCAGGTTTCATGAATAAGAAATTTTTCCCACTTATATTCTTGCTAGTTTTAATTAAAATTTGTAACGATTTATCAACTTTGCTTATTTCTTTATCTAATACCATCATTGCAGTAGAAGCATTTTTACCAGACCACGTATCAAACATATCTTTCATTATTTTCATACCAGCCTGCAAATGAAATGTTTTATTAAGAAAAAAACCTAAAGCTTCTTTTGCATCACTCCAAGCGTTAGCCATCTGCGCTACGCTACCTGCATAACTTTTTATATCTCTTTGAGCTCTTCCAGCCATCTTTCCTTCTATCAATCCAAGAACCATTTCAAATTGTTTGGCTACAGACATGCTTTTAGGTATAGTAACTCCGAACAACCTAGATATTTGCATTGTATATCCAACAGCACTTTTTGCTATTAGCTCACCCGCTTCTGATAGGCTTCTTCCGGACCCTGCTGCAAAATCTACAACAGCTTGGGTTGCTCTTTTTAATTTAGAAGGTACAACTCCGCCTACAGTAATTAATTTTTCCATTACTTCCAATATTGCTTCATCACCGTATCTAGTTGTTTCTTGAAAAGCAGCAGACAATTCTTTAAGATTATTTTGCATAAATTTAGAAGCAGTACCTTGGATTTCCATAGCAAAGCTAAGACGCTTTACAGCATCTTCTTGTATCATCATAGCTTTGGTAGCTGATTTAAAAAGATTGATTAATGGTCCTAAAGCAAACATCCAAACAAGTATTATGTTACGCATAGAACCAATAGATCCTATTAGCTTACCTATTTGAGCGTTGTGGAATCTTGAAAACCTTCCTGCTTTTTCATGTCCTTGCGCCATTTTATCTAAAGCCATAGCAGTTTCAGCCCCAGTTTTTTGAAATTGGACTCCTACCTTCTTCATGGAATTAATCATTGCTGCATTAGCTTTTATGACTTTACCAGAAGCTTTATCAACAAATGTTGCTCTAACTGTAAAATTTTGATCGCCTACTGCCATATTACACCTTATGTTTACTGTTCATTACTTTTATCTCAGCTGATTCTAAAATGTCGAATATATCTAATAGTTTTGCTGGTTGCTGTGCAACACTACCGGGGAAAGGTAACAATCCTTTTTTATAATATTCATAATATTTTATATACGTTTTTACCTCTGGTGGTAGCATTTTTGCTATGCACCTATCCGCTGGCTTACCATCTATTAAATATGGCTGAATTGGTTTGCCATTACACCCACGAAATTTCTTTTGATGTTCATTACAATCGTGGCAATTAAGGCCTAAGCTTGACACCTCAACTGCCAATATTAGTTTTTTTCTAAATCTTCACCAACCTCGTTTTCACCCCAAATTATTGCGGCTAATTCATTTATTACAAATAAAGGAATTGCTCTCATAGTTTCATCAGCAACAACTTCAATTTCAATATTGAAAACTTTTTCTTTTTTTGTTTTAAACTCTAATTCTTTTCCATTGATCTTGAAGTTTTTAAATCCTTTTAATCCATATTTTAAGATAGTAAAATTATTTTGTGTATAATCAATATCTCCTTGAACGTAAACTGGTTTATCATCTTTTATCTCAATTTTACCAAAGCTTGAAATAAACTTTGATTTCATAATAGAGTCTAATGGACCTATTAACCAAATTGTAGGATTTACTTTATCCTTTTCTAATGTGTATTCTTTTGTCATTCCGACACTGATTGGATCTACCACGACACCCTCCTTTAATAACTATAGGTTGATTTAGTTCTTTTAGCTTTTTCTTTTCTCTCTTTCATCCATCGTCTAAATCTTTCTTTAGACCATTGCCTAGATTTTGCATCAAATCCTAAAAACGCTCTTATTATAGGGTATATTTCCTGATGAATATACCCTACTAAATCTCTTTTTGGTTTACCTCTAGGAATTATACCAACTTCAAATGCATTTTTACTTCTTTGATAAACATGAATTGCACGATACATAATTCCTTTTCTATACAATGCTCTTGTAGGATAGTCACTTCCTTCTCTTCTTTTATCTTTAATTGTTTTTACTGATAAACCTTTAAATGCGTGTCCTTTAATGCTAGTTTGTGTGCGTATATTCCTTCTTGAACTTTCAGCAATTTTTCTAGCAACTTGACCTAATGGAATAGATGCATCACTATAATCAGGATTAGAAACATCAATATCTATTCTGCATTTAAAACTACTAGGCATTCATATCCTTTTAAGCACTCTCACTACTAGAACTTGACGAACTAGAACTGCTTGAACTATTTGAACTACTTGAGCTAGATGAACTAGATGATGTTCCCATAGTAATTGTTATCTCATCATTACCCGCGTCTGAATTCTTACAAATTTCGCAAGTAGCACTTAACGCCGCAATACCACTTCTATCAGCTTCTTTTAATCCTGTGTACCTTACTGCCGGCAATGAAAAAGTAATATTATTTCCATTGCTATCATTCATATTAATCACTACAGCCATTGTAGAACGAGAAAGTATCTTTGAATAAAAATCATGGCTAGCAATAGAAACTAATTCAGGGTCAAATGACATTTGTGGATTTCTACCAACTATTTTAGCATAATCAATACCAGATGAATCTTGAGGTCTAGGAGATATAACAACTTCATTCTGCATATCAATTTCTAAAGTATCCATTACTAAACTATCACTGTCAATAGTAACAGTTGCACCCATAAAAATTAAAGGAACTTGTTCCGGGTATGTAGGAGTTAACAGTGCAGTATCGCTATGTTCGTAATATTTACCTTCCATTGCAAATTCACAAAAAACAGGTTCACCAACTTTAAACTGAAATTTAACATTACCGGCACAACCTGACATTGTTTTTCTTATTCCATCTAAGTATTTAGCTACTGTACAGGTAACAAAACTACTTGATACAGGAACATAAATATTAGATGTTCCAACTGAAAGGCTTTCTGACAATCCACAAGAACGAAGAAACGGCGTTAGTGGTAGTGTTGTTCCTTTTGATCCGGATATTGGCCCCATTAACTCAGCTTTAAAAGCAAGCGACATTTTCCTTGCACCAGGCTCAGAAGCAAACCTAGACATATGCTTCACAACAGGATTTCTTTTATACTGTTCAAAATCAGCATCTAACACTGGCTCATATGACAGTATTGTAGCTTGTGCTGCTGCTAATGTTTCTGCTGTTCCACTAATAGTTTCTACTTTTCCTGCTAATTGAGCAACTCTTGATATTTTAGCCATTTTCTTTCCCTCCTTTAAATAATTCTATCATCAATATTAATTGTTATATCGCATTTATGACATAAAACTGCACCTAACATTACCATTGAAAACTCTCCGGTAATAGGAATATGCACGATATTTGCTGTTCCGCCTAATGTTGGATCACTGATAAAACTAGCACAAATAGTTTCAATAAGGTCTTGAAATGTTTTTTCTGTGGCTAATTCATCATAAAAAGAATAGAAACCACTAATTATAAAAGTATTATTTACATCTTCAACATCACCTGACCCCCCATGCCCAATCCTTTCAAAAGAAGTCCTTTCTATTTCCCAAGTGTTTACTTTAGAATCCTTAACAAACAAGGTATTATATGTAGTAAGGTCGCTACAGAAACGTTTATAATCATAAACATTTTCTACACCTGATATTGCTTCAAGCTTAGTTTTTATTTGTGTTCTAATTAATGCTAATGACATGCATAATAAAGCGGAAGGATAGATGTAAAAATCACCATATGTTCATCTATCTCCGCCTTCTCCTAAATCTCTTTGCTTGGGGAATTATCGCCATCTAATAGGATGTGTTAACATATCTTCTTTCCATGAGTATTCCATGTCAAGATCTTTAACCGCAATCCCAGCAGAGGCCGCACCTGAATTCTTAGATTCTATACCTAGACCCATTAATGAATTATAAACTGACATCTTCTCTTTTGCTAAGGATGCATAAAGATCAGATTTCCGTTGATAATCAATAACATCAGCTTCGATAGTAGAATCAGTAGTTTGTGCAAATTTAGCCGCGAGAGCCCAAAAACAAAGAGCGGCAGTTAGATTAGTAACTGCCTCTATATAACTATCATTTATAGTACAAGTTTCCTCATTTAATATTTGAGGTAACGCATATTCATATTTTAATATTTTACCATTCGCAGGGATGAAACTTAAAATGCGAATATAAGTAGTCATCACACTCTCAACGTTCTTTTTAAAGAACTTCCAATCTATCTGTTCAAGATAACTAGGATTTTGATAATCATCAGCTGGATATTCAATCTGTCCAATAATATAAGAAGTACCTTCTACCCAATCGCTAGGAAGAGCAAAATCATAAGAAGAACCATCTCCTGTTGATTCTTTTATCTTAGTGTTTGGTTTATCTTTAGAAAAGATTACTACAGATTGCGTTAAAATACGATACTTATCATCAGGTTGCAGTTTTTCAGCATCATCCTGTAGTGCAGTTTCTAATCGTGTTAAATAATCTTCTCTAGTATAAGACACAATACCCCCTTAAGAAGAACTCGAACTCGACGAAGAAGAACTCGACGAAGAAGAACTCGACGAAGAAGAACTCGACGAAGAAGAACTCGAGCTATATGAACTCGAACTAGAACTAGAACTCGAACTAGAATAAGTATTTGTATTAGGAACTACTTTACCAGTTAGCTGATGTTTTCTTCGTTCATTCATAATAAAATTGCAGTCATTTTCAACAACGTTGAACAATCCACATGCAATATTCTCACAAACAATTCCTGCACCGGCATTATTTTTAAAAGGGCATTTATAAGCGGGATATGCCATTATCTATCTCCTTTAGTAACCCTTGGCGGAGTTTACCGCCAAGGGTAGGTTTAACTTTTAACTAGATTCGCTTGAGCTCGAACTAGATGAGCTAGAACTACTTGAGTTTGATGAGCTTGAGCTTGAGCTTGAGCTACTTGAGCTACTTGAGCTTGAGCTACTCGAGCTTAATGAACTACTTGATGAACTTAATGAGCTACTTGAGCTACTTGATGAACTTGATGAGCTACTGGAAAAAGATGATGAACTGGATGATGAACTAGAAGTATTTCCAGCTACAGTTACATTTAATGCGTACCAATAACTGCCGTCACACCAAAACTCAGCAGATTCATACTTTCCTATATTAGCAGTATCATAACTAGCTCCCCCACCACCAAATCCGGCAGCAACATATACAATGCCTTGATCAGATGTATTAACATAAACACTAGCGCCTTTTAAACTATCACTAGCGGCAGGTAAAGTTAGTGTATTTCCTGAAGTTAATTTAACAAATAAAGATCCACTTCTTTCAACATCATTCTCTGTCAGAGAGTAATCTGCGGATTTACTTAGGGTTGTACCCCTACGGTTAGCGACACTATATTTATATCTGGTAGGTTTTGGCATAATTGTCCTCCTTTATTTTAGCTAGCACCAACCGCATTAGATAATGCGTACCAATAACTGCCGTCACACCAAAACTCTATAGTATTATATGCTCCTACGGTTACAGTATCATAACTAGCACCACCACCACCAAAACCAGCAACAACAGCTACTTTAGATGAACCGCTACTTCCAAAAACATATACACTTGTACCTTTTAAATTTCCACTAGCGGCAGGCAATGTTAACTTATGACCATCAACTTTAAAAAACTGACCGGATCTTAAAATATCATTTTCTAATATTGTATAATCTGCTGTTTTAGAGAGAACAGTACCTCTTTCATTTGCTACTCCATATTTATATCTTGTGAATTTCATTTAAAAAATCCTCCTTAATATTAGGTATTTTCCAACCTAACAGCTGTGTCGGGAGATTTCTCCCCCGACCATCGCCATTAATTCGGTTATTAAGTTACAATCGCCCCTGCAAACGCTCTGAAATCAACAACTGCTCCGCCGTATTCATGACGAACTTTGTAGCGGATCGTATCATAGGTAAATACGTTTCCGACAGTAGGTTGATCTTGAACCAAAATTTCTGGTTCTTCTTTACCATTTAAAAACCCTATTTCTATTCCTTCTACGTCAGAAATCTTAGATGAAATATAGTAATTATTTTCATCACCACGTAAGAATGGGCTTTGTTCTACTTCAAACTGATTTCTCAGTGTATTAATTCCACCTTCAGCATTCTCTGGATGTTTTTCTGATTTCTGTAATGCCAATGCAGTACCATTCAAAGCACGAGGTACCCATAGGATAGGTTTCTCTAATGCTAAGAACTGAGTAACTTTTCTTACATCAACTGCAACTAAATGCTGAGCATCAGTTGTTCCAAACATTCCTCTTGCAATAGTCAATGCATCAGTAGATACTGAATCTACACGAACAATTTCTCCGTCTAGCCAGGCATAATCTCCGGCTTTGAAATACTGACCAGTTCCAGCAGTAACATCTAATGTTGTAGCAGCTGCTTCTAATTGTGTTGCCACGTCAGTTTTATATCCTAACTCACACTGATACCACATATCATTAAGCAAGTCCTGAAGATTATCGTAACCTAATGCACCTGTGCGATAATTCTTATGAGATGCAATGTAAAGAACTGCACTATCATAAATAGTAGCAGTATTGATTCCAGAAGCTCCATACCCTAACATTAAATCAAACGCAAATTGATTCAAAGTATATCCAGCTGCTTTCCCAACTCTTTTAGGAATTCCTGTCAATACTTTCAAATCATCATCAATGATTGATCTTCTTGTTACTGTGATTACTCCACCTTTAGTCATCACAGCGTATGTTGCCTCGGTATCGCCAGGGAACCCTAATTCAGGGTATGTAGGAGTTGCACTATCTATTGGTGTTCCGGCAACTGTTCTAGCTGCTTGCACTGTAGGAAGCACTCCAAAACCACCCCATTGAATTCTTTCCTGTAATTTAAAATCTTTGATAGGTGTTGACACTGCTATCTTTTTCCATAGTTCAGGTATTGCTCTATATTCAGGAAGCATTCTTCTTTGCATAGAATAACCTAAAGCGTAGGAAAATGTAGTGTTATCATCAACAACTGATTCGCTTAATCTAGACAATGCACGAGGTCCTAATCTTCCGGATACTTCTGCATCATCAGTAAAAGCAACATAAGCTTCTTTTAATGATCTAAAACCATCAATATCTTTGTACTTATCTTTATCTACGTCACTAGGTTTGTAACCTAACATTAAATCCATAGATGCTTGAACGCGGGTGATAGGATCTCTTTTCACAAAAGAGCCGTCAAAATCACCACCAAAATCAATAACTGCTTTGCTTTCAACTAATTTTGCCAATGTATCACGCTCTGCTTTAACAGATTCTTTTATCTCTGATTCTTTAAACACCTTGTTTTTAAAGGAATTACGAATTTTATGTTTGATTACTTCTGGCAAGTTGCTTTCAGATAAAGCAACTTCTAATAGCTCTTTGCATTCTCTAATAGCTAGTTTGCTATTTATAGCATCTAATTTAGATTCTAAATCTTTATTTTTATTCTCTAAATCTTCTTGTTTCTTTGCTTCTTTTGCAGCAGCATCTTGTTCCACTTTTAGCAAAGCTTTCTTTTTCTTTAAATCTCCGGGGCTTAATGTTTTATCATCAGCATTAAGCAAATCATTATCTGACATTTTTTGTTCATTTGTTATAGCATTAAGTAAAGCTTCTGCTTCCTCATATTTCTTGTCTTTCATTTTACCGACAATCTCTTCAAGGTTATCAGCCTTGTCTGAATTTTTCTCTTTAGCTTCTTTAGCTAATGATTCAAAAATACTTACTACTTCTTCTTCTGTGATATTAGCGATATCTACGCTTTCTAATATCTTCGAATTAAACCTTTTCAACGATTCGATAATCTTCTTAAACATCTGTTCCATACCTCCTTTTGTATTGAAACTTTCAATTATTTTTAGTAACCCGCCGCCCGCCGCAGGCTGAGTCACGAAATCGGTACTGAAAACCTTACTTATTCCATTGACAACTGTTATCGGTTGCCCATTCATCATACGCACGCTTGACGGCCCCTCAGCATTTATGGAAAGTCCAAGTAGGTTTTTTAATCCTTTTTTCCAAGCATTTGTAAGCATTTGCTTCAAATCTTTAACTCTTGAGTTTTTTTCTAATAAGTGTAAAGATGCAGTTAAACCAGCGACTTCTCTACCTTCAACCTTAACTGTTTCAAACTTCACATTATCAAGGTAGCCGGCTGTTTGTAGAGGAAATCCTTCCGGACACATCTTTTCAACGGATAAAGGTATGTGGTCAAAATGCTTGTCTTTCCACTCATAAAAACAAACTTTTGATTTTTCAAATAAAGGAATAGATTTTTGGAGGGCTTCCTTTGTATAGTATTTGCCGTTTTTCGACAGTCCTTCTTCGATCACCATTACTTTCCACTTATCGCCAGAAGAACTACTTTCTAAGAATGAAGCAATATGTAAATGATTATATTTCATTAAATTATCACACCTGATAACTCTTTAGTTATCCTATTGATAATGTCAGCTCTTGTTTCTTTCTTATCCGGGCTACTAGCAGGTTCAAACGCAGTATATTCTATACTATGTTTTTTTAACCATTCTTTAGCTTCAGTATGAGTGAATTGGTGTTTTCCAAATCGATAAGATTGAACCTTCATAGGAGAGTTAGAATCTCCTTTAGATTTTTGCATTACTATGCTTATACCAGAAGCAATTGATTTACGAGCAAAAATACCAGAGTTCTGTGGTAATGGTTCTGCGACCCGACAGGTGTGTTCAGTTGGATAAGGCATTTTACCTCCTGTGAATAAACTGTTAAAAACCTATACACTTAAAATATAGTCTTATTTTTTATAAATGTCAAGGAAAAAATGATTTATTTTTTCAAAACCCAAAAGTCTGAGTTCTCATTTTCTCTCTTAGCTGTAAAAATACCTTTAATTTTTTTACCAGAAAACTCTATTATTTTCTCTAACTCTGTGCTTTCAAGAATAGATATATTTCCTCTATCTATTACTTTAATCCAAGAAAGCATATCAGTAATATTAAAATCACTATGAGGTAACATAAATGATATTCCCTCTGAAAGTTTCCTAACAGAGTATTCTGAAGGTTTTATATAAAAAGTTGATTCTTTGAATTCATCTTCGATCAAACTTTTATTTTCAGACAAATGAATATCTATTCCTAAATCAGTAGAAACAGTAAAATTATCTATCTTATCATTTTTGTTTCTCCACCATTGATTATAAAAAGTAAAGTTACCTATCTTCTTTTCTGCTTCTTTCATTTTTATATTAAACTTATATCCGCGATAATCAACATTGCTGTCTTTTAATTCTTTTAATGTTTTAAATGATTGTTCAGATTTATCAGGTTGCACAACAGTATATTTATACTCTGTGTATTTATCAAACAACTCTAAAGCAAACGGAGAAAGCTTTTCTGGATGGAAATCAGTAATACCAGATTCTATGATGTCAGATACACAACCACGAAATGAACTCTTTAACTGCTCGAATGTTTTATCAACATCATCACCTCTTCTTTTAGCCGCATATAACTTTAGTATATCTTTTAAATCATCAACTAAAGATTCTTTGTTATCAACTTTTCCTATCATTGGTGTTCCGCACTTAGGACATTTACTTTCATTACAAGGAGTTCCTCTGTTATGTTTAATTTCTTCTTTACACTTAGGGCAAACACAAACATCTGTTCCAGCATCACCTTGTCTAGGACCACCAACGCCTAATCCTAATCCACGTACTTCCGATAACCTTAGGTTATCAACAAAGTCAACTATTGATTCCTTTATATCATCATCTATTTCAGATTCTAAATAAGTTGAGTTCTCTTTTATTGGATAATTAGAAACCATTAATTCTGATTTCCTAGCCATATGACCTGCTGATGGTGCAGCAATATTATATTGAGAAAGTATCTTTCTATCATACTTTGATTCTTTCCAACCGTCACAAACTTCATACGTAACCATCCACTTACCCGGAACAGTTTTTGTAAATGATTCAAATTCATTTTGTGTCGGACACCACTTCCAATCCATCTTAGCTGACGGATAAGGAGGATCCATAAAAGTAAAAGATTCTTTGTTCGCATATTTTTTAATAAAATCTCTGTAATCCATATTTTCTATTGTTACGTCTTGCAGACGTTCTTTTATCTTTAGCATTCGTGTAGTTACTTTCATAACATCACCTTCAGATCTATTATCAAAGGAACTCATCTGACCTGCATCTGAAGCTCCTTTGATATAAACATAACGATAGAACTGATAAACAGGGTCGTTATGCTGACTACTTTCTTTCCACTCAGGAAGCAATTTATTAAATGTATCTTTAGATGTTTTCCAATCAAGCTTATTTAATGATTCAACTTGTTGTTCTGTTATGTCTTTCATAAACTTAAAACAAGAAGCAATATCACTATCTCTATCGTTTATAAATTCTTCTTCACTTCTCTTTTTTCTGAACAATATAGATCCACCACCAATAAATGATTCAACGTATCTTTTATGTTCTGGAAACAATCTTATTAGTTTCCCGGCAACAAAAAATTTACCACCGGGAGAACCAAACGCAGGCTTTACACCTTCCATAAAGTTATCGTTTTTAGAAACGATGTCTATTTTATCTAAAGAGAAATCTTCTAACAAAGCAATCAAAAACCCTTTATTCTTCATTTGTCGCTACTCCTTTTTCTTCTTCTTTCTTATTATCATCAGCATCACTATCTACATTATCATCAGCCTCACTATCTACATCTACACCTAATTGTGATATTACTGCATTAATAATAGTTTTAGCCTTCTTATCACTAACCCATTTTTTATCAGATGCTTGAACCAATCCAGATATTAATCCTGACATAGCTTCAGCAGTTCCTTTGCTGCTATCTCTAGAAACTATTGGAGAAGGAATAACTTTAAAAGTCTTATCAACACCCTCTTTTAATACACCAGCTATTATTGCTTGGTCAATGACAAAATCAAACATCCGCTTAATTAGAAACTTTATTTTTTTCTGTTTAGTCTTTAAATTTTTAAGAGTAGGAAGCGACATTTCCATAGCTGTTGCACGTGTAGTTTTATCACCTTCAGCAAACCAATGCCCCGGGAATCCAGCACCACCTAAAATCTGGTTCTTAAATAAGGCTGCTTCACCTGATGCATCAGCTGATTCTAATTTAGGTGTTTCTGACTTCCAGGTGATTTTTTCATTATGAGCTCTTATAGAGCCAGGTCTAGGCGGCGCTAATTTTTTTACAAATTCTTGAAGCTCTGATTCATTCATTCCTTCACAAGCAACATCCCAAATAAACGAATTCAACAAGAATGCTCTTTCTAACCTTGTAAAAAGAAATTGATCATATCCATCTAGCCAATCAGCTAATCTTAATAACACACTTCTACCGCGCGTTGCTGAACTTACTTTATTTATTGTAAAGTAAAAACAATCTCCAACTAACTTCCCATATGTTTTTGACCTAAGATTTCTATCAACATTTATTATACTCATTTCTTGTTCTTTAGAAGAACCACTTAATCTTTTCCATATTAATGATTTTTGTATCTTTGGATTATTTCTATCTTTTCTAATTTTTAAAATTGTCTTTGGATCTATATACCCTAGCTTAACTGCACCGTTAGCTGAATTAACCCAAGTCGGTAAACATAACTCACCAAACAAATATAGTTCAACAACATTAACATTCATTTCTTCATCAAGGTTATTATCCGGATCGTTCCAAAAATTATCGATAACTTCTTTTACATTAGGATCTTTGACTGAATAAGTAAATCCGTCACCAATAACAAAATCTTCTATAATCTCGATAATCCTGCCTGCCATAGGATTGCTATCATATAAATAGAACGCAATATCCTGCATTCTATTCTGTGTAAGGAGGCTCAAATCCCTGAGTGAATTAGATGTCAAAGAACGCCATTGAGCATCTTCACCAGTACCCCCTACCATTGGGTATGATTCAGCTATTCTTCTCTGTAACTCTATTGACCTTTTTTTACGTTCTTTAAAATTCAATATAACATTACTTGAATCTTGTTCTGGTTGATCTTTCTTTCTTTTCATAATATATGGCTCCTTCTTGCTATTCTTCTATCACCAATAACGCTGGAAACAGAAGTTCCTTTAAACATATTTCTTCCAATTCTTCTAACAAAATTCCCTTCATTATCTCTAATATCATCCCCGGGGTCTAAACTAACAACTACGCCTGATGCTTTTGTTACAGGAAATAAATAATTTATTCCATACTCAACAGCATTAACAGCATGAGTAAATTTATTATCTATATGATCTTCCCTAGATTTATTAAGCGTAACCCCATTGATACATTGTGCAAAGTTTAAGCAAGTCGGTTCATTTGATATATTAAATTGTGGTCGTCCATTAATATATCTTTTAAGGCAAGTTCTTACACACTTCATCTTTTCATAATTAGAAAGTTCTCTAGATTTAATTAATATTTGATTATTAGATACTGTTTTCCAATCGCTGATTACACTTGTCTTGGTAACTCTATTTCTTTTGTTTCCTGACTTATCACCTATAAATATTATATCCTTAATCTCTCCTGAATATCTAATAGCATCTAAACACTTTTTAAATTCTTGATATAATTCGGTAGTTAACTTATCTCTATATATTTTATAATAGATTATAAATAATCTATCTTCAAAATCTTTTTGTGCAAATACAAATGGCTCACCGTCAAGACCAAAATCCATAAAGCAATATAATTTTGATTTTGGATTAAGATATACTTTATGACTTAATAAATGTAATTTCTTATCATACTCTGGATAAGAACGATTTGTTAAAGCCTTATCGTACTGACGTAATATTTCTTGTGCTATTTCCTGTTCACTCATAGAAGCAGTTTTTTTATCATACCAACCTTGTGTATGGTCTGGGTTTAAATTCCAGTCAAAACCAAGTTTAACAAATCCAGAGTTTTTCATATCTTTTACTTCCGCAAATTTATTATTCACACTTTCTTTCGGAGGTGTAGAATTTAAGCATAACGTATTTGTAGCATTCCTTAATCCTTTATACATTTCATCTAAGCAATCAACAAAAGCTGCTTCATCAACTAATATAAATTTATATTGCGTATCCCTTCCGGCTTTAGGATTAGCTGATTCACCCTTTATAACAGAATTCATTAAAGGAACTGAAAAAACTAAAAAAGGATTATGTACCTTTGGTTTAATGAACGGAGGAAGCCGTTGATACATAAATGCCAACCTACCATGCAAAGAATGAAAAGTATTACCGTTATCTTGCACTTCTGATTCTTTTCTAGAAATATTTAATGCGGTAAATCCTTTAGTGTAACAAACTTGATGTAATTCCCACCCCATAACTGACCAAGAAATACCCATATCTCTGCATTTATCAATAAATACATCTTCATACTTATCTAACTGATTGATTAATTTAATTTGATAATCACGTAAAGTAAATGGGAGAATCGATGGCGTTTTACGAGTATCTATCGTCCATACATAATTATTAAACCAATAAACCTTATCTTCTACACAACGCCTATACTCACTAAACTGCCACTTTTTTGCATCCTTTGGAGATCGTGTAGCAATTTCTTTTTTCCAATCAATTCTTTCTGTATTATGTATCATCACTTGCATCTTGCATTATCTCCTCTGCAGTTAAGATCTTTCTTTCTTCTGTTTTTTGAGTTACTCCACCAGAAAGAAATACTTCTAACCTAGCTAATCGTTCAAAATCTTTCATTGTTGTTTTATCCATTAGTTTGCTAGTGATTTTTCCTTCACCGTTACATGCTTGGCATAAATCCTTCTGACCAGTTTTACCATTTAATTGTGTTCCTTCTCCTTTACAACATTTACATTCTTTATCTTTTATTCTATCTTCTATATTATCTAATGTTTCCCTAATAATGTACAGCATCTTTGTCCTACGTTCCTCAAGCAAAACATTAAATTTCTCTGATATTCTATCCTGAAACATAGTAAGTCGCCATTGAAGTGGTTTTATTCCGCGTTTGCTATCTCCTTTATTAAAGTATTTCCTTGCAGTTTCAAAACATATCTTTGTATTCTTAGCTGCTTGTTTTAATGAAATACCTTCAGCTAAATGGCTAAACAACTCATCAATCTTTTCTTGAGGTAAAGAATACCTATATCCATATCCTTCTTTCTTATCCTTATTGAATCTTAAATTTTCTAATGATTTTGGATTTACCATATTAATGCGCCTCTTTCTTTTTTACTAAAAATTCTATTGTTCCTGTACGTTTATCTGCCCCTGAATTAAATGTTGCGTAAAAAAATAACGCAAATGATCCTACTATCAATGGAGTGTATTTATATCTTATTTGTGTGCCGGCAATCGTAGCTGTTGTTTCAGCTAACACTGCAGTAGTAGAACCAACCTTCCATATTTGAACTTTGGCGCTATTAGTGTCCGGTGTTTGCGCTTCACCAACAATCTCGAATGATCCGCGGAATGTTACATCATCCGCAACGTAATATAAGTTTTTTCTGTTTGGCATACTATATCTCCTTGTTATTGTTCATCAAATTTATAATTATATGTTTTATTATCAAATTTATAATTGCTTGTATCATCTTTAAATTCATAATCATATGTTTTATTAACAAAATCAACTTGATATGGTAATGATGAAGCCGAGCTTGATGAACTAGAAGAACTTGAGCTTGATAATGAACTTGAACTGCTTGAACTACTTGAAGAACTAAAAGAACTTGAACTACTTGATGAGCTTGAACTGCTTGAACTGCTAGATGAGCTAGAGCTACTTGATGAGCTAGAGCTACTTGAACTGAATGAACTGCTTGATGAACTAGAACTACTTGAACTGCTTGAACTGCTAGATGAGCTAGAGCTACTTGATGAGCTTGAGCTACTTGAACTGAATGAACTGCTAGATGAACTGGAACTACTTGAGCTACTTGAACTGAAAGAACTACTAGATGAACTGGAACTACTTGATGAGCTTGATGAGCTTGAGCTACTAGAGCTACTTGATGAACTTGAACTAAAGGAACTACTAGACGAGCTTGATGAGCTTGAGCTACTTGATGAACTCGAAGAAGAAGAACTTGAGCTGAAAGAACTACTTGATGAGCTTGATGAGCTTGATGAACTAGAGCTGAAAGAACTGCTTGAGCTACTTGATGAACTAGAACTACTTGAGCTGAATGAACTGCTAGAGCTACTTGATGAACTGGAACTACTTGAACTGAAAGAACTGCTAGAGCTACTTGATGAACTGGAACTACTTGAGCTGAAAGAACTGCTAGAGGAACTTGATGAGCTTGAGCTACTAGAGCTACTACTTGAGCTACTTGAACTAAATGAACTACTTGATGAACTACTTGAGCTACTTGAACTAAATGAACTACTTGATGAACTACTTGAGCTACTTGAGCTGAAAGAACTACTTGAGCTACTTGATGAACTGCTCGAGCTGAAAGAACTACTTGAGCTACTTGATGAACTGGAACTACTTGAGCTAAAAGAACTGCTTGAGCTACTTGATGAACTGGAACTACTTGAGCTGAAAGAACTGCTAGAGCTACTTGATGAACTGGAACTACTTGAGCTGAAAGAACTGCTAGAGGAACTTGATGAGCTTGAGCTACTAGAGCTGAAAGAACTGCTAGAGGAACTTGATGAACTGGAACTACTTGAGCTGAAAGAACTGCTTGATGAACTAGACGAGCTTGAACTGCTTGATGAGCTAGAACTACTTGAGCTAAAGGAACTACTTGAGCTACTTGAGGAACTAAAAGAACTATTTGAACTACTAGAACTACTTGATGAACTGGAAGAACTTGAGCTAAATGAACTACTCGATGAGCTTGAACTGCTAGAACTTAAAGAACTACTTGAGCTACTAGAAGAACTAGAACTGCTTGAACTGAATGAGCTACTAGAAGAACTAGAACTGCTTGAACTGCTTGAACTAAATGAGCTACTTGATGAACTAGAACTACTTGAGCTACTTGAACTAAATGAGCTACTTGAGCTACTTGAACTACTAGAACTATATGAGCTACTTGAGCTACTTGATGAACTAGAACTACTTGAGCTACTAGAACTGCTAGATGAACTACTTGAGCTACTAGAACTGCTAGATGAACTAGAACTGCTTGAGCTGAAAGAACTACTTGAACTGCTTGATGAACTGCTTGAGCTACTTGAGGAACTAGAAGAACTTGAACTAAAAGAACTGCTAGATGAACTGCTTGAGCTACTTGAACTGAATGAACTGCTTGATGAACTGCTTGAGCTACTTGAGGAACTAAAAGAACTGCTTGATGAGCTAGAACTGCTAGAACTGCTTGAGCTACTTGATGAGCTTGAGCTATATGAACTACTTGAGCTACTAGAACTGCTAGATGAACTAGAACTGCTTGAGCTGAAAGAACTACTTGATGAGCTTGATGAGCTTGAGCTACTAGAGCTAAAGGAACTACTTGAGGAACTTGATGAGCTTGAACTGCTAGAACTTAAAGAACTACTTGAGCTACTTGATGAACTAGAAGAACTGAAAGAACTACTTGATGAACTGGAAGAACTGCTTGAGCTGAATGAGCTACTTGAAGAACTTGAACTGAATGAACTGCTTGATGAGCTTGATGAACTAGAACTACTTGATGAGCTAGAGCTACTTGAGCTAAAGGAACTACTTGAGCTGCTTGAGCTACTAGAACTGCTTGATGAGCTAGAGCTACTTGAACTGAATGAACTGCTTGATGAGCTACTAGAGCTACTTGAACTTAATGAACTGCTTGAGCTACTTGATGAGCTTGAACTACTTGAGCTGAATGAACTGCTAGAGCTACTAGAAGAACTAGAAGAACTTGAACTAAAGGAACTACTTGAAGAACTACTTGAGCTACTTGAGCTGAAAGAACTACTTGAGCTACTTGATGAACTTGATGAGCTAGAGCTAAAAGAAGAACTTGATGAACTGCTTGAGCTACTTGAGCTAAATGAGCTACTTGAGGAACTAGAAGAACTAGAGCTACTAGAACTTAATGAACTACTTGAGCTACTTGATGAGCTTGAACTACTTGAGCTGAAAGAACTACTTGAGCTACTTGAAGAACTAGAGCTACTTGAGCTGAATGAGCTACTTGATGAACTGGAACTACTTGAGCTATATGAACTGCTTGAGGAACTAGAAGAACTAGAGCTACTTGAACTTAATGAACTGCTTGAGCTACTTGATGAACTAGAACTGCTTGAGCTGAATGAACTGCTAGAGGAACTTGATGAACTTGAACTGATAGAACTTAAAGAGCTACTTGAGGAACTAGAACTGCTTGAGCTTAATGAACTACTAGAACTGCTTGAGGAACTAGAAGAACTAGATGAACTAGAACTTCCTAACGTTCCGTCATAGCTTAGGTTGCTGTCATCATAAGCATTACTACTCTGGTCGTATATTATTGCCATTATTTACTCTCTATATTTAAAAATTGCACACCCCATTCCCATACTGACGGTTATTTATTGCTGATTTCTCTTTTTGCGTTCTTCTCGTTATAATCCGCAATTACTTTTGGTGTATGTAATCCCATTGCTAATGCTTTTGAAATTATGTCATTATTGTCTGGATTATCCCCTGGGTTTATCCAACTGCGATGATACTTCTTATCAATTTCTTTTCCATTATCAAAAATTCTAGTTATTCTACGAACGGCTATACAACCAGACTCTTCTACTATGCGATCGTGAGTAATTATTTTCTCAATTCCATTGTTTGTTCTTATTTTATTTTCTAAAAGGAATGCATCTTTAACTTCTTTGGGAGTGATTACTGAAACTATATCTTTACTTTTTTGGTCAAAGCCTTCCATGTTCTTAATGCTCTTAGATGTATATGCTTGACCTCGTGTGGAACTTATTACTTTATCTTCTTCAAGTATTTCTATTATTGGATAGACTTGTAAATTCCCTAATTCTGATATTCCATGTTTTAGTTTTATTTGTTTTTCTAACATTTATTTTCTCCTTTGATTAAAAGTAATCCGATTGTGATTGATAGTATTTTCATATTTCTCCTTTTATATATTATATTGTCCTGAAACTCTTAGATATATAGTTGCTCCCAAATCAGTATCTGTTACATCACCATGACCAGCCGTACTCTCTGGTTGCATAGTGAAAAGAATAGATGTTGAGTTTGGGGACTTTACAGCACAGAATGTTTCATCTGTATTTCCTATTGCAAAAATAGCTGTTGCAACGGCTGAATATAGATTTGATAAATTTTCAGACGTAAATGGCAACCCAGAAAGAGAAAGAACCCCTGTTCCAGTTCCTTTTACAAATCCTATATTGCCATGGAAAAAAACTCTATTACCTATTTTTTGGTATCTACCTAATTGGATAGAATGTGAGCTATTTCCTGGCGTCACTAATGCTAATGTAGGAGTCCAAGTTCCTTCCTCATAATCATCTAAAGTATTTGCATCTGATGAGGCTACTTGAGTTGCAGGGAAACCTATACCATCCAATATTTGTAGGGATGTGTTATTTCTTGCTGTTGGGGCTAAACCTATTCCAATATCACCACCATTCTTATTCAGAGTTAATGAGAACTGTGAAGCTAGATTATCAGACCTTCCAGATTGAATCCAAAGTCCATTTCCTCCATTTGAACCAAAATCTATCATAGCTACATCAGCACCTTCTAATCTTGCTATTCCACCAGTTTGTGTTGTTCCTGATGTTGCAGGCCAAGAGATAGCTGAATCTCCTTTCATTTCTAATATAAAAGACGGAGTTGCTGTACCTATCCCAACTCTGCCATCACTTCCTTGAACAAATAAAGCATTTGCATTAGTATCACTCTCAACTCTGAAATCTACATCAGTACTATCTTCATTGAAAATTGCACCACCAGTAGCACCTAAAGTTGTAAAACTTCCAGCAGCAGGTGTCGTTCCACCTACTACTCCGTCAAATGTTCCTGCGTTTATATCTGCTGTATCTGCAACTAATGAATCTATATTAGCAGTACCGTCTATGTAGAGGTCTTTCCATTCTTTAGCTGCACTTCCTAAATCGTCTGTAGAGTCTGTATCTGATATAAGGTCAGTGTTTATTGCTACTGTTCCAAGATTGTCTAATTCTACTGTAGCTCCTGGGCTTCCATATAAGGAAGATAAGTCTGTAGCATAGGAGTTAAGTGATATTGTTAGTAAGAATAGTGTTGTTATGATTAGTTTTTTCATTTATCTCCTTTATTCTGTTTCATAAAAAAATTGACCGTTTATTGTTTTTGTTCCAGATGTTGTCCACGCATTTCCTGCCAAATTTTTTGCAAAACCTATTAATGACGCTCCTGTATCTACTGCGACATAACCCGTAACAGCAGTTCCCCCATTATCAATAGAACGATTTAAAAGTATCTGGTTAAAACCAATTATTGCGTATGGTACAGTAAAGTTAGTTACAGCAGAGTTACTTGTTCCAGTAATAGTATAAGCAACAAATACCGTCTTACCTATCTTCTTAGTATAAATGTTTCCTGTTGGGGTTGCTGCCCAACCATTAATAGTTGAAGTAGCAAAATAATCAGCCCACACTCCTTCTTCTGCTGGTTTAGGAGAGAACGCAAAAGCAGATGAACCTTCTACAAGCATAGCACCGTCGAAGTATCCTGAAGTATCGCCAGTATCTATAAAACACAACATTCTTCCTTCAGTTGCTCCAGCAGCAAATGTTTTTGTAACTGTAAGCCATTCCCAAGTAGAACCCCCTGTGTGAAAAGATGACCAACTATTAGTTAGACCATCTCCTATACCTAATTTAGCTCTATCAGCTACGGTGGCGTAGACCCAAACACCAAAAGTAACAGTTCTACTTTTATAATAATCAGCACCTTTAGCTTCGTGAAAGGTTGTATGTATATAAGCATTTGCCCCTGCTCTCGTAACTTTAGCAGAATATGTTCCTACTTTAATTATTGTTCCTTCTCTTGCTACACTTGCACTAACACCTGCTAATGCCCACCCATCAGGAGCAACTGCTGTTCCTGCTGTCCAAGCTTCAAAGTTTCCGTTAGATAATAAGTTAGTGGGGTTAATAGTGCTAAACAAAGGTGTGCCTCCAACAAGAACGCCACTTGCATCAACGGCTATACTCTGAACTGGAGCAGATGCGTCAGCTGCTATTATTCTATGCTGTAATGAATGACTTGGTACATTTAAAGGATCACTTGCAACTGGTTGTTCTATAGCCATTTTAACCTCCTTATTTAAGACCAAAAAAAAGCAGAGATACATTATTCATATATCTCTGCCAAATTAAAGTTTGGTACTTTATTCTTATTTATCTAAACTTACAAGCCAATCTCTGACTTCGTTCTTATATTCATTAGGCATAATTGATGCCCTAGCAATTTCTAATTTTGTGAATGATTCTAATTTAAAATGTTTTTCTAAAAAGAATATCCTTTCCGGAGGAAGCACAGAAATCGCTGTATGAAGATTACCGCTAACTACACAAATAACTCCAGCACACTGTTCGATCAATCCTACTAGTGTGCTTACTTGAGGCTTTACTTTTCTTACATTGCTATCAACAAAATCAAACTTCTTATTTACAGGATTGTGAAAGACATGTTGGAAATGCATTTCTATCGGAATAAAACCAGCACCTAAAACATCATCCCATATTCGTTTAGCAGTTTCTTCGTCTGGATTGCACGCATCAGGTAAGCAAGTTATAAAATAATGTATTCCTATTAGTCTATTTTTTCCGCAAGTTATCTTTTTATGACCATTCACAGGATCAATACCTAATTCATGAACACAACAATATTCACCCTTAGTCAATTTTATCTGCCCCTCACTCATTGGAAAATCAATATCTGCAATAATGTCATATCCAAGTACCACTTCGTTGTATGACAAGTCATTAGTAAACACAACATCAATATTATTACTAAGTATATCTTTCTCTATTTCTTCAAAGCCTAAACCTTTCTGCATTATTAAAGTAAACTTAATTTCTGGATATTTTTGACATAAAGATTCGAAAGGAGACATGAACATAACTGTATCGCCTAATCCGTGCCCAAAACATAATCCGATCTTTTTTGGATTATGTTCTTTAATGTAATCTACTAATTTTTTATTGCCTTTCCAGATTTGTTTTATCCTCAACATATTACTTGACTCCTCGCTGTCCTATTGCTACAATAGGACTATGGTTATTAAAAAATGTTCTATTTGTGGTAAAAGAATTGAAAGATTCCCTTGTCAAATCAAAAATAAAAAAGATTTTGTTTGTTCTAGAAAATGCTCTATTAAATTGTTTATTAAAAATGTTCCTAATGGTAAAAATCATTATAGATGGAAAGGAGGACGAAGAAAAAGAAATGGGTATGTACAAATCCTTTCTAAAGATCATCCATTTAGAGACAGCCATGGTTATGTAATGGAACATCGATTGGTAATGGAAAAGAAACTTGGTAGATATCTTAAACCTGAAGAAATAATTCATCATATCAATGGTATTCTTAATGATAATAGAATTATAAATCTTGAATTGACTACGCAAAAAATTCATGGTCATAATCATAACGTTGGTCAAACTCATTGGAAAAATAGAAAAAGAAATAAACTTGGTAGATTTAACTAATCTTTTTTCACTTGCCCATATTCTTTTAAGTCTCAGCATTATTACTCCTCATAAGGCTTTTCGGGATGCCTATAGTTTATTATAGGTATCTTTATCCTAAAATTCAACATTTTCTTGAAATTCTCATAAAGTAAATTCATCGAACCTTGAGCTTGACTATCCATATGTTCCTGAGTTTCTTTATGTTTATTAGCTTTTAAGTATCTAGCAGCACAGCCATGCCGATTCTCTATCTGGCAATTACGCCACTTTTTATGGTAATATTGGCCATGATAAGAGTAAATTGGGATTCCACACTCAGTCTTTATTAATCCTCTATCTTTAACGGCACGAATATATGGCTTGAGTAATTGCTCGTTGGTCGATAACCATTGAATCCCTGCCAAGACAACTGTCTTATCTGCTGAGCCAGCTTCTAACAAACATAAATTCATTGCGTCCATATCTGGAGCTTTGAAATTAGTGCCTTTCATTTCATCAAAACCGTCCATAAATATAGAAAAACTTTTAGCTAAGCATTCACCCCATATCTTCATATCAACGAACAGCGGACAATTACATAAATCAACAGGATTATAATAACCCTTCGGCATTAACCATTCTCCTTTGAATTGATGGTGCGGATCATCGTAAACTTTATTCTGCTCTTTACCGGCACATAATACCAATCCAGTCTTTGCTGCCATTGTAAAGTAATGTATTGGGTTTCGGCAGAATATCATATCAGCATCTAAAACACATATTGCATCATAAAGTTTACCTATCTTATTTGCAAACCAATATCGCTTACGACAAACAACTTCACTAAGACCATGAGATTCTTTTATTTCTTCCTCACTAATGTCATGAAAAATAATTCTATAATTAAGTAATTTGAATTGGTCTTTAACTATCATTGGAATTTTAGAACCATAGAAATGAACGTCTTGAGTATTGCCAACATAATCTAAAGAATTCAATTCGGCAACAACTTCTGGAAGGTATCGTATATCTGCACAAACTACATACGCATACTTACTTCTAGGCTCGTTACATTCTACTGAGAAAACTTTTCCAGGGTTTGTATTTACTTCTTCCATTTGTTATCTCCTTTTACATTATGCGTTTCATAAACATGCAACCTCTACCACATGGCTCAACGTCAGGGAAAATATAATAATCACGATAACCTAATACTTCGTCAGCGGCTTTCCTAACATCCTCATGCCACTTATCAACACCATCTAAATAAAAATCATGTCCAACAAACCAACCACCTTTTTTTACTTTAGAAAGCCATGCCACCATATCTTCTTTTGCATCTTTATACCAATGACAAGCATCAACAAAAACAAGGTCCAGGGAATTATCTTGAAAATCTTTAACGGCATTTATTGATTTAGCACAAAGAAAAGTGCTTATATCAGAATATTCTTTTGCAAGTTCTAAGCATTGTTTCGAAGGTGAATGATCTATCATGTAGTAATGCTTAAATTGTAAAGGGCTACCCATGTTTCCTTTATCAAAGAAAGAATGATGTTCTCTCAATATTCTTTTTGCAGTATCGCCTCGATAAACTCCTACTTCAGCTATTTGCTTTAAATTATATTGTCGTATCAATAACGTCAGCAAATCCCAACGCATTAAATTCTGAATTGGGAATAATTTATAGCCTTCAGTTAGTTTCTCAAATTTTAGATTTCTTTTTATTTCCCACATATTAAAATTGTTTAATTGTTGTAACCCTAGCACCATGCAACACCTTGCATGCCATGTCTGCATGGAAAATACCTATCTCAGCTATTTTCCTAAGATCATATTTATTAATTAAAGTCTCAACAACCTCCCACCTAGGAGTTTCTATTTTACCAAACAGTTCTTTCATAATCCTCCACTGCTATTTCTGGACGCATTGCATTGAACTCAGCCATATAGTCACGAATTAAATTCCAGTTAGCTATTGTGATTGACATGTCTTTTCCAGGATTATTCCTTAGCTCACTATTAGCCCTTCCTTTCTGCCACCAACGGTTGTGGATCCCTCGAAGCCTAACGTCATTATTCGTTAAGATATTATTTCCGCTTCTACGTAAAGGTATATTATTAAGATTCTTTTGGAACGCCCATATATGACGCTCAAGAGTAATCACTTCTTCAAAAGGAACAGCTGCCTTTACAACATTGTTGAGAATTATAACCGGATGGTTTCTATCTCCCTCTAACTTCTGATCCATTGTCTCAGCAACAGTGGAAAAGATATTCTTATGTGTTGGATTTGCAAAAATGAATTGGTCTGTCAACGAACACTGCCCTCTATCAACAACAGGAGAATTTCTTGCGTATAAATCTTCTATAGTGTTAGAATAATTGAAATGTTCTGTTAAAACAAGACAGCCATCAGCAGCCGCTTTGAAAAGAGCTGTCATATTGCTTAAAGGCATATGGTCTGCTTGAGTGTGGCATATAGCGTCATAATTATTAATAACTTTCTTTGTCATCAACCAAGTTGCGATCCAATGCCTATCAGCTATCTTATTTGTTCCCTCGATCAATTCTGGTATAAACGTCCAATTAACTTTAAATGGAAAAGAGCAAGATATTTTATTTCTCATTTCTGAAGGTATATTGGCATAAGCAACTTCCCAATCAGCTCTTACCCCAAAATGAGCCATAGCGTTCATGGCACTTATCATACCGAACAAATATCCACCAGTGCAAGAAAGTGTAAATGCGTATTTCATCGTGCCCCCTCATGTTTGAATTCTTCTTTTAAAACCTTTTTATGGCTGATAAGACCCCATTGACCGCCTCTCGGAACTTTCCAATTGCCCCAGAGGTATGTTAAAAATTCTTCTGGCGGATTAGGCACAAAATACTTCTCTCCTTTAAATTCTATTTCTTTCAAATTGTCAAAGTATTTTTGAGGATATGGTATATACAAATCATATCCGTCTTTAACAAATCTGTAAAAACAACGTTCTCCGCCAAAAGAAAAAAGAACATAAAAATCTATTTTCTCTCTATGCTCTTTTCTTGCAATGTATCCAGATGTTCTGCGACCATCGATTGTCTCACCGAAACAAGTATAGTAACCCATTTCTTTAAAGATTTTCTCAGCTTCAACAAACTTATCTGCATCTTCGAAAAGAACACCAACGTCAGCATCATCGTCTAGCCAAGGGAAATCATGATCGCGGATAGCCCCAACTAATGTTCCGCAGAATAAAAAGAATTTTATTCCTACTTTTCCAAAGACTAATCTTAAATCTTGTAAATATTCATTAGTCCTCTTAAAATTCATTCGTTGAGGATGACCTTCGTATTTCTCCTTACTGGTCATTTCTTTATACAACGCGTCGTGCGAAGACCATTTTTTCATTTTTTACCCCAATTAATCTTATCCCAGATAAACTCATTAAATACATAAAGAAAATGTTTGATTAGAATATAAGTAATGGTTATTTTATTCATAGTCTGAACATCCCCAGTGACTATTAAGGTGATTACACCTAGGATTAGAAAACCTAGTATGCTCTCATATGTAATCATCTTTAAAATTTTTCTCTTTAAACCAACAAAATCAGTATGTAAATAAAATCTCTCATGTGCCCAGAATACAAAAAAGAACACTCCATGATGTAAAAAAGTTATCCAAGATGTTTGTACCCATTGTCTAGTATAAAAATAAGTTACGGCTCCAAGTACGAGCACTCCTACAACACGCCAAATTGCACTTTTTACTACCGACCTTGTTTCAGTTTCTTTTATTTTAATTTCCATTTTATCCCCCCGGTATATTCAACAGCGTTGTAATTATTATTTGGATCTAAATCTCCTGATATCCATATCTCGTCTGGTATTACTGTGCATTTTTTATTTAAACCTAACCCAGCGCAACCATTAACCATTATTAGAACTATTGCCATTATTATTATCCGCATTTATCTTCTCCTTAATGTTTGTTGAACTCTGTTCACTGAAGTAAGGCATTACAATAACTCGACCGCCAATCGATTTCATAAAGTTATTAGCTGGATATTCTGAATGCGAAGTTGACTCAAATAAGATATCTGGCTTGGTTGCCTTACAATTCCCCAAAGGACTATAGTCATCCTGACATATAGCACAAGTTACAAACTTCAAACTGTTTATAATGTAAATGCGTTCTGCTAAAGACATTATTGGGCTAGGCTTCTTTTCCATTACTGCCTTCTCCGATAATACTCCTACAAAAAGCGCATCACATAATTTTGAACAGTTTTCAAGATGTAATAAATGACCTGTATGAATTATATCTCCCACTACGTATGCGTAACCTATAATTTTATTTTTCATTTTACTCATTAATATTAGTCATTCCAAAGTTTCTTAGAATAATCAAAGCCTTCCATTTTTCTAAACATACCTAATCCATAAATACCTTCATCCAAATTAATATGTTGAATATCTATATTTTCTTGTTTTATATATTCTAAAATCCTTTTATAACCTTCTTCAGCCGGACCTCGCGTGTCGTGCATAATCCAATAGCCTAAACCATTACCTTTTAATAATGGCCAGAGAGTTTTAAACTCATGAAATACATGAGTTGCTTCATGACAGCCGTCTTGGAATACTAAATCAAATTTAGTATCTTCAAACACTTCTTTCCCCAAAGTTATTGTGTCTATTGGTAACATAGTATTCGGAAGATTATGGTCAGTTAAAATTTTTTCTACTTCACCTATCTTAACAATATCTATTCCATAATACATAACGTCTTTAAAGTTATGCCTTATAGCATTATCTCTGACACCATTAGCCATATACCATGCTGAATAACCTTCTGCGGATCCTATCTCTAAAACTTTCTGACATCTGAATGCTCTAATTAAAAAATAAAGCATACAGCCAAAAAAAGAATCAGTCGCATTTATATTAGTAAAATGTGCTGAATGAAATAATTCCATTAGCGGTGCTGGGTATTCTTTAAAGTATTCAATGTCTTTAGGATGTTGCATTTTAAATAAATATTTCCTTATTATTATCAATCCAATTTATAACTTTTTTTATACCTGTAAGTGTATGAATCTTAGGCTCCCAATTAAGAATTTTTTTAACCTTAGATATATCTGTAATATATACCTTTTGATCAGACGGCCGCCAATCAGCATATTTCAATTGTGTAGATCTATTCGTCAGAGATTCTAAGTGTGTTATGAATTCCTTTAAAGACTCCGTATTCTCAGAACCTCCACCTATGTTGAAAACATCTGACTTAACATCGCTATATATAAATTTATCAAAAGCATCTACTAAATCAGTAACATAAAGAAGATCTCTAACTTGCTTACCATCGCCAAAAATAGTTATTTCTTTCTTTAATAAATTAGCAATTATAAACCAAGCAACCCAACCTTGATCCTCAAAGCCAAACTGTCTAATCCCATAAATACAAGACATTCTAAATACACCAGTTCGCATCCCATAAATATGTGCATATTCCTGAGCATATAAATCTCCGACTAATTTAGAGACACCATACGGAGTATGTCCTGTTAAATCAACAGGCAGAGTTTCTTTAACTCCTTTAGTACCTAAATAATTATATCGTGTCCTTCCTTCTTCTAATGGTATCGTGTCTACATTCTCGCCATAAACTTTATTGGTAGAACAATAACAAAATGTAGCTTTTGGATTTATTTTTCTCAAACACTCAAGAACGTTAAGAGTGCCGAATGCGTTTATCTGAAAATCTTCTATCGGCATTCTTGTAGAACTAGGAACTCCCGGCTGGCCAGCGGTATGTATAACTGCATCAACACCTTTACTCATAGAGTTGTTTACATCTTCAACATTTCTAACATCGCCTTTTATACGTTCAATATTATCAAACGAACCTAAAAAGTTCCAATTAAACTCAACTGACTCTTTATCATATCCAAATAACTTAGAGCGCATTAAATTATCAAGGATAACAACAGAATCTCCTTTATTAGCAAAATGTTCCGCACAATGACTTCCAACAAGACCTGCTCCGCCAGTAATTAATATTTTCATATTTTTTTAGCTACGCCTAATCCTTTACCGTCATGATTCTCCATGAAATTAAAAGAGGCATTGTTATTTGTTTTAAACTCATCCCATACATCTTGGAGTGAACAGCCGTCAGGTGTTATATCATCAAAGACAATGTAACCGCCTTTTTCTATTAATTGAACTGCATTAATTAAATCTTTTCTTGCATAATCTTTATCATGATTTCCATCAACAAGAATATAATCGAAAGTTTGCTTTCCAATAAATTTAGGTATTTCATCTAATGAACTGCCAACAATGAATTTAACTTTATCAGTTGGAATATTCAAATAGTTCAAAGCATTTAAAACGCCTTGAGGCGTTGCTAATCCATCATTAAACAAATCACAAAGTATTATTTCTTCTAAACTATCATAATTAGTATAGGCTGATAATAATTGGCAAATTGATATACCAGTGCGTGTTCCTATCTCTAATATTCGTTTAGGTCTTACATTAGCACCAACCCACTGCATAAAATGATACGTATCCATAAATGTATCTTTACGCTTATTCAAATGCCAGTGATACGCCTCGAGAAATGTATCGCTATCATTTAACTTCTTTAATATCCTTAATATATTAAATATCGAAGATGTTGCTTGTGGAGAATTAATACCGACAGGAAAAGATTCAGAAACGGTTATTTTATTAACATCTATAATATCTTTGTTTAAATTGCTATTATCAGCGTTTAATATATTTGGAACTGCAGTGTTATCACCAGTATTCTCAGGAACAATAGCGTTAAGAGTCACTTTATCCATTTTATTTACTCCTTCTTTTTGGTTAAGAATAACCGGGTTTTCTTTCTCATACTTCAACACTCCACCTAAGTAATACAACTCTACCGCTCGCGCGATGTCCTCCGGGCGAATTAATTCCATGCACATTGGATTACCTTCAGAAGATTTGAACGTGCATTCTTCTATCTTTGACCGCCAACAGCCGTCATACTTTGCACATTTAATTGCGCCATTAGTATATAGGAAGCGATGATCTGGATTTAATTGCCACCTAACCCCCTCTCTGGCGCCGGCAACCACTACGCAAGGCTTACTTAACGATGCCATTATAACCATTTGCAACGAAACTGGGCATATAGCCCCTTCTGCGTACTTAGACAGTAGAAACAGTTGCCTTAGGTTAGTTTTCCCCCTTAAATCCAATACATTGTCCAATAGTGGGTGGTTGTGAGCTGTATGTCCAACTTGAACGACTTGAATCTTATCTTTTAGCAGATTTACCACTTCTTGATAGTAAGGATAGTATTTTAAGGTGTAGTCATTCTTGATTCCAGCATTTATCAGCCAATATTTGCCTTTTATCTGCCTAGGTAGTGCCAATTCCTCGTTTGAAAAGAAAATATCTGGCTTCATACCTGTTCGCGGTATTTCAATCCCTAGCTTCTGCGCCAAAAACATTCGATGCCCATCAGCAAAAGGAAGCCCTGACATGCCAGAAATATGGATAAGAGGGTAGTGGGATATAATATATTTAGTATCTTCCACCAATATCGGAGGAAGGTTGTCATTTTTCTTTAATTTCTCGATAGCCTCATTGACTTTAGCATTATTACTTATCGGTATTTTTTGAATATAAGGATTATTATTGAATATCTCATTGCATGGCGAACGAACGTCAATCATATACTTATTAGGGTAAGCTTTATACAATGACCGGATCGCCACTGACATTATTAAAATATCGCCCGGGGATAAATCGTTTACTAAGACTACTTTCTCTTTATCCATTATTCCTCGTCGTTGTAGTAACCCAATCAGATTTCTCGAAAATCAATGAATGCACATCGCTTCTTGGAGGACATTCAATCATTTCATCAATTTTTAATGAAAAACCATACAATCTAAACAATGCTTTTAGTAAATCAACTGTATAATAATGGAGATGCTCGCCCGGCTTAAAGTGTTTCCACGAATTCCACCTTATGCTATCAGGTTTAATCGGAATAGTCATCGCAACAAAATTTGTCCGATTAATCACATTCTCAATATCAGTAAAATCCGCAATATGTTCCAGCACATCCCAAAGCGTTACAACGCTATACTGAATCCTTCTTATCCCTGTCTGCGGAACAGGCATAATATCGAAAGTATCAATGTTATTCTGCCTAATGTAGTCAGGCTTAAATGCAGCAAACCAGCCCGGACCGCACCCATAATCAAGAACTGTTGCATATTGTCTAGCGATTTTATCAATCATTGTATATTTTGCGACAAAATTCCACCGCAAGTCATTAATTTCCTTTGCTGTACACGTATGAATCTTCAAAAGATTGTAATAGTAATCAACATTATATTTAATCATTTTATCATTTCCTTTTGCTATAAGTTAGCTGTTCTACTCTTAACCCTGTATCTAGTGTCTTTTCCAAACCATTTAGCATCGATTTAGCTATTCTCACCCTATTATCCTTGCTAATAAGGACGTTATTCTTGAAATCACATTTGTGGTGGGTAACATAAAATATTCCTTCCAACACCACGAACATCCCGAATGTATCAGATCCTTCATCGACGTCTATCTTAATCTGTTTTTTTACCATTTGTCATAGATATTTGATGCTTCCATCAGATAACTTATAACTTCCAGAAGCATGAGTTTTAGTAATTGAGTTATTTACATCAGTAGATCCTTTATCTGCCTTTCCTTTCAACCCATACAAGATAAACCAAGGCGCTGAGGGTTTTTGGTCCTTAATCCTTTCAATACAAACTGCACTCAACTCCTTTGATCTCTCATCTATCTCGTGACGCTCGACTATCCTGTCCAACCGCCCATCCTTCAAATCAAATAGGTCGTGTTTCAATATCTTAATGGCGCCATGTATAATTTGCTTTTCCTTCTCTAGATCTTCTAGTTTATGCAATGTTTCTAAAACAGCTGATTTTATTGCTGCTACTTGGCTTTCTCTTAGATCTTCTCTTTTTTTTCCTAATGTACCGTTTTTATCGTCCATTATTCTCCTTTTTAACTTGGTTTGATAACGGCAAGTATATCCTCTTCCTTTATAATCTGTAATACTTTATCTTTCCCTTCTATATCTAATGGTGGCACGATAATCTCTGTGCCGGCGAACTTCGGGAAAATAACCAAATCCCCTTTGCTTAGCCGAATCTTTATAGCGCAGTCACTCGCTATTGAAACGACCCTACCTTTCGTTGGTGCTTTCTGGCTGGCAGTCTGCGGTATGAAAATCCCACCTTTCGATACACTTTCCTTTGCATCTGGCTCAACTATTATCCGCTTATTTAACGGTTCAATTATATTCATACTTCCTCCTTTTTGCTTACAAAATAAAAAAACCCTGAATTATTCAGGGCTGAACTTTTGCTTTCATTTGTTTTTATCTTATTCATTATATTTTCTTTTAGCTTTTATCGCCACATAGGTCTACACTTTTATCAATACACAAAATATATACCAAATTTGATGTTAAGTCAAGTGTTTTTTTGTTTTTTTTATAATGCTTGGAATTCTCGCTATACCTTTTTTATGGGAAATCAAAGTCTAAGCTAAATATAAAAGTAGGGAAATGGAAAAAAGGCAATAAGGTGCGAACGATTTTTAGTTGAGAGAGAATGTTAGATGTGCTGAAATGAGAGTTCTAAGCTATATAGGGGAGAGGAGGTGCGGATTTCTTATAATCTTTTTTCTAACTTTTCATCTTATAGCATACATATATAGTTATGTCAAGTAATATAATCCCAGCGGTAAAAAATATATATTGACAAGATATATATATATGCGATAATGATGTATCAATATAGTTCCTTGACAATTAGTGTATTTTTTTTGGGATGCTTTACAAACAATAATAAGGCGGTACCAAAATGGCTAAAAAAACAATTCAAGATTTATTGGCGGATGCTAAGCTACTAAAGGAAAAACAAAAAGCATTAAAGGCGGAGATGCAGAAGCAGAAACAAGTCATTGCTACTGAATATCGGGATTGCTTGAGCGACAGCGACAAGGAAAAACAGCTTGAAGAGGCAAAAACAATACTTGAAACAGCTAAAACAGACGTCGCAAAACTTAAAGCGGAATTCAAATTATCAATGGTTGATATCCGCGAAAAAGTAGCTTTCGCTAAGGAGATTTTAGCTTTCGTTAACTACAAGAATGATGCAAGTTTAAACAAACGCAAGCAAGAATTTTTGTTGACAGATAATAGTTTAACTTTAAAACGTGAAGGGATTAACGATATCACTATTGATGTAAATAATCCAAACTGGCAGAAAAACTTCAAAGCTAAACTTGCATTGCAAGGCATCAACGGCGTTGACAGAGTTGCGGACAATATAGTTTACAAAGCAAGTTGCTTAGTAAAAAGTAATGTTTCGGCGTAAAGTAATAGTTAAAAATTTTTAAAAGCATCCCAAAAAAAAATACACTGCTAGACTTTCAAGGCAACAGAAAAGACTTTCAAGGCAACAAAAAAGCTATTACTTTCAAGGCAACAGAAAAGATTCTAAGAGCTAACTCCAATTATCTCCAATTATATCTGTTATTAGGAGTTTTAAGTTA
>Ga0222628_1000042_pt1 | contig 63978 bp, 55 predicted proteins | sample AntAcemetageno95_FD_179860 | JGI IMG/M metagenome (GOLD analysis project Ga0222628, IMG submission 179860) | Saline water microbial communities from Ace Lake, Antarctica - #95 | ecosystem: Environmental > Aquatic > Non-marine Saline and Alkaline > Saline | place: Antarctica: Ace Lake | collected...
CACTTAGTCGCTAAAGTAAATTAGTTATTTCAATATTGAAAAATTTTACTCTTTTTGAAGAGTCTTTTAATTGTGACTAAACTATTCTTTCAAGATATCACTTGACTTATAATAGTTTGTCACCTAACTTAGTTTCATCATCTTATCTAGGGCTTTAAATGCCTTGATTCTTATATCATCTTCTACTTCAATTACAAATTGATTATCTTTTAAAGCAAGATAAACATCTTCTAATCTTGTTAATTTCATATCATAACAAGCTAGATTGTCTGTGAGGATATGAAATTTTTTATCTGGGCATGCTTGTTCCATTGTATGGATGATTCCTTGTTCAGTACCAATGATAAACTCGTCATGATCACTCTCTATGACATAGTTTAACAGTCCTTTAGTACTCCCAACGAAGTCAGAAACCTTGATAATTTCAAGTTTTGCTTCTGGATGAACAATAAATTGTGCGTTTGGATGTTTTTTCTTCATCATATCAACTTGTTCTAGTGTTAAGTCGTTATGAATGCAACAAAAACCTGGCCAAACTTCCATATCAAGATCGTATTTCTCTCTTAAATATGTTCCAAGGTTCTTGTCTGGAACATATAACATCTTTTGACCTTTATAATGTTTAATAATCTTTTCTGCATTACTACTAGTAACGCATATATCACTTAAAGCTTTTACTTGAGCTGTTGAATTAACATAACAAACAACCACTCTATCAGGGTTTTTCTCTTTATAATCCAATAAACGGAGACTTGTTACCATATCAGCCATAGGGCATCCCGCTTCTTTAACTGGCAATAAGACAGTTTTCTCTGGAGACAGTATTTTAGCCGTTTCTGCCATAAAATGAACACCTGCAAATACAATAACATCTGCATCTGTTTCACTAGCTACTTGGCTTAAATACAAACTATCTCCTGTAAAATCAGCGATATCTTGCACATCACCATCTTGGTAATAGTGAGCAAGTATAACTGCGTTTTTCTCTTTCTTTAGACGTTTAATCTCTTGAATCATTAATGGTTTATTCATTAGAATCACCTCGCAACGTTATTTTATCACTAAATATTATGTCATGCAATTAGAAAGACTTATATTTGTGTTAATATATATCTATAATATCATAATATGGTATAATTTTCACGATAGGAGTGGTTACTTTGGAGATAAAAAGACCTTTAGCTTTTCGAGCTAGACCCACAAAATTAGATGAAATAGTTGGGCAAGAACACATTGTAGGCGAACATGGAGTTGTTAGACGTATGATTAATAATGGTCAAATGTTTAGTTTGATCCTTTATGGGCCACCTGGGGTTGGAAAAACTACAATTGCTAGTGTAATTGCTGAAAACTTCGGGATCAATCGTTTCAAATTTAATGCTTCAACTGATAAAAAAGCTCAATTGAAAGAAATAGTGCAAGTTAGCATAAACTATGGAGCGTTAGTCATTATTGATGAAATTCACAGAATGAACAAGGATATTCAGGACTATTTACTACCACATGTGGAATCTGGAAACATAATTATGATTGGCCTTACAACCAATAATCCATATCACTCAGTCAATCCTGCAGTGCGCTCTAGAACGCATGTTCTAAAACTAAAAGGAATAAGTGAAGAAGATATCATTAAACGCTTAAAACAGGTAAACAAAGACTTTAGTGATGAATTAACATCTTCTTTAGATGAAAATGTGTATTCTTATATTGCTACTTCTTCTAATAGCGATATAAGAACTGCCTTAAATAGTTTAGAAATATTGAATATGACATTCCCGCATACTGAAATTGATTTAGAAATGACAAAGAAGGTCCTACTTAAGCCGTCATTATCACTTGATAAAGATGAGGATAACTATTTTAATATCCTAAGTGCATTCCAAAAATCTATTAGGGGAAGCGATGTTGACGCTGCGCTTCATTATTTAGCTAGACTTATTGCGATGGAAGATTTAGATAGTATCTTACGAAGATTAAGTGTTATAGCATATGAAGATATTGGCTTAGCTAACCCAACAGTTGTCACGAAAATGGATGCTTGCGCTAGAGCTTGCGAAAGAGTTGGTTTCCCAGAAGCGAGAATTCCTCTAAGCATGTTAGTGATTGATTTAGCGTTATCACCTAAATCTAATAGTGCAATAATTGCTATAGATAAAGCTTTAGAAGATGTAAACGCTGGAAAAACTCCTAAAATACCAAATCAAATTATTAATGTAGCTAATTTTGAAGATAAAAAGAAATATATCTACCCTCATGACTTTAAAGAGGCCCTTGTATACCAACAATATCTCCCAAATGAGCTAAAAGATAAAATATATTATGAAGGAAAGAATACAGGTAAATATGAAAGAGCATTAAATAATCGAAATATAAGAGTAAAAGAAGTTTTGAAAAAGAAACTGTAATCTATCTCTATTATATAAAATTATTTATATATATATATTATATATTTACAGGCAATAAACAAAAGAAGCAAAATTGCTTCTTTTATTTTTGTAAATATTGGATAAAATTATTCCATTTTTCTGATTTAAAAAATGGTAAATCAGTTGTTGATGGAATTATCATATTATTAATACTGTTAGATATTTCTTTATCAAATGGTATCTCTAAAACAACTTCAATATCAATAAAATCTAAATAATCTTTAATCTCTTTGGCTTTAGTAAGCGATAAATCATACTTATTTATGATTACTTTTGCTTCTACACTAAACATTTTTACTAATTTAGTTACTTTTTTCAGGTCGTGCAGGCCTGAAATGGTAGGTTCTGTTATAATTATAGCCTTGGATACTCCAGTGATTGCACTGATTACATTGCAAGCAATGCCTGGTGACCCATCAATAATTATTGTATCTTTATTTTCCTTGTATGCTTCTTCTCTTGCTAGTTTTCTAACTTCAGCAACAAGACGACCACTTGATTCTTCTCCAGGAATTAACCTTGCATCAATCATTGGACCAAAAATAGTATCACGGTGAAAGATTTTACCTACAATAGCATCATGCATACTGATTGCATTACTTGGACAAACATATTCACACACCTTACAACCTTCACATAAAGACTCATTTATTACGATATCTTCTGATATTGCTCCAAAGTTACATGAAGATGCACATAATCCACACTTTGTACATAATTCATAGTCAATAACTGGTCTTTGGAAGCCTACAAAATCATATTCTTTAAGTATTTCACTTTTTATTAATATATTTAGATCAGGAGCATCAACATCGCAATCAGCAATTACCAAATCTTCAAAATATGGAATTATTGACGCAGTTAAGCTAGTTTTTCCTGTTCCACCTTTTCCACTAATTATTACTATTTCATTAATCATTTACTTCACCAATTACAATTCTAGCGATATTAGCCATTTTTTCTTTAAAATAATCAGAATGATCAATTAATATCTCTCCTTTTGCAAGTAAATTTGCAAATTCACGGTTAAATTCTATTTTTTCAAGCATTCTAATATTTTCTACATCTAAATAGTTGTAAATATCATCATTTCCTAGATTATATTTATTCACCACTACGCCGAAATTTAAGTTTTTAGCTCTTAAAAGTTCTACAACCATCTTCATATCACTTATACCGAAAGGTGTAGGCTCAGCGCAAATTATGCAGTAATCTGCACCTTCTATGGCTGCTACAGTAGAACAACTAGTCCCAGGAGGACAGTCAACAAGCAATAATTCTTCATTTTTAGTCATTTTATGTAATGATTCAATAATTTTTACACCAGAAACTTCACCTACATTTAAATTTCCATAGATGAATTTCTTCTTTTCACTTAATGTTTGTAAATAGGTTTTACCCATTTCTTTATCTTCATAAGTAATTGCACCTGGTTCACAAACTAATTGACATCCACCACAATCGTGACATAAATCCTGAAATACCAACACTTTCTTTTTTGCAGGTATTATGGCATTAAAGTTACAAAAATCGCCACATTTACCACAGTTAGTACATAAATACTCGTTTACAACAGGGTATTTTTTTAAGATACTTTCTTCGATTAAATCAAGTCCTTTAATAAATAGGTGACTATTTGGTTCTTCTACATCGGTATCAATTAACGTAACTTGATCCAGAAAAGAAAAGAGGTTGACAGAAAGAGTTGTCTTTCCTGTCCCCCCTTTTCCGCTAAGGATAGCTATTTTCATTAATGATGCCCTTTGACTGTAGAAATCAATAAATCAGGAAGTTTTTTTTCAAAATACATATAAAGGACTTCTCTAACATTTTTTTCTCTTGGATATTGATAACTTTTAATCTCGAAAGCTTTTAATGCATCAAGAGCTTTTGGACCAAGTTCGGGAACTAAAGCAACATCTACACCTAAGTCAGCTAATATTTTGACTGCTTTTCCACCAGCACCACTGCCTTCATTTCTGGCAGGATTTACAACTGCATTAAATGTTAATGCATCATGATCGTAAATAATAAAATATTCAGCTCTTGCAAATCTATCAGAAACGATAGATTTTTCTGTATTTCCATTTGAACTAATTGCTATTTTCATTATTTCATCTCCTAATGATCACACGAATCATCGTGTTTATGATCGCAAATACTACCTTGAGATGTTAAGAATCCGCCTAAATATTCATTTAGATTAAGATCAATACGTCCTTTTGCACCAAGGACTACGTCTATTTCACTTCTTTGGAATAAATCTACCGCCATTTGTCCCATTCCTCCAGTAATAATTACATCAACACCTTGTTCTGCGAGGAATTTAGGTAAAACTCCTGGTTTATGAACTGGCGCAGCTACATATACTACTGTAGTTACTTCAGTACCACCAACAGTATAGATTACAAATTCCTTCGTATGACCAAAATGACTGTCTACAGTTACTTTATCGCTAGTTGGGAATGCGATTTTTTTAATTTCTTTTCCTTCAATATTCATTTTACTCTCTCCTTTTAGTTTTATATTTGCAATTTCATTTTTGATTTCTAGAATTTTGTTGTGCAAAATTACATCAACTACTTTTTTTCGTGCAGATATTAACAATCTTTGGACTGTTGCACGAGAGACGTGCATATCCTCCGCTGCTTCAATTTGTGATAATCCCTCATAATCACATAATCTAAGAGCTTCAAACTCGTCTAACTTGATATTTACCACTTCAGTATCAATTTTATTAATACCGATTGGACTAAATGTCCTTGAATTATCTAGCCTTCTGGCATATCGCTTCTTTCTTGTACTCATAATTAATCACTCCTATGTGCATATGCACACTTAAAGTATAAATCGAGAGTTGTTTTTTGTCAATACCTAAAATACTTTTTTTTGATTTTATAAATAGAGATACTTTTGGAATAAATAAATACTTTGCAGTATTCCTTTTATTGTTTTTGATATATAATGAGATTGAATTTGATTATAGGAGAATGATTATGAAGATTACAAAATCACCTAAATTTATCTATTTTGCTTTTATTTGGCATGGATTCTTTTTGGCTTTAACAGTTTCAATGCTTGACTTAAACACTGTGTTTCCTGCTTTGATAACTACTTTAACTGAGTCTAAAATAATCTTTGGGGCTCTTTATAGCGTTATGCTTGGGGTTCCTTTAGTATTTAATATTATATTTAGTCATTATTTAAAACATAAACTATATAAGAAGAAATACCTTCTAATTGGCATCTATCTAAGAAGTACAGCCTTTCTTGGAATGGCTATATTTACATTTTATTTGAGTGTAAGTTATCCAATGTTGACTATATTTAGTTTCTTCTTCTTTGTTTTTTTATTCAGTATAAGCGCTGGATTTGCTGGATTATCTTATTCAGATATTATAGCTAAATCTTTAGACAGTGAGAAAAGAGTCGGACTATATACTGTAAAACAATTTTTTGGAAGTAGTGCAGCCTTTTTAGGAGGACTTGTGATTGCAAGAATATTCTCGATAGGAATTGAATATCCATTAAATTATACAATTAGCCTTGTTATTGGATCAATCGGACTTTTTATAGCATCACTTGGGTTTATTTTTCTGCCTGAACCACCTTCTGTAATTACATCAAGCAAAGAATCATTAGGAAATTTCATTAAAAGGATACCTTCTATACTTAAAAAAGATTCAAGCTTCAAATTGTTTATTATTGTTGAGAATTTAGCTGGGTTTAGTATTATGATTTTACCTTTTTATATGTTATATGCTAAAGAGACATTCAATATTGATGATAGTTACATTGGCTTATATTTAATTGTTCTTACAATTGGTACTATATTTTCTAATATCGTCTGGGGACTGCTTGCTAAGAGATTAAATTCAAAAGCAATTGTTAGATTTTGTATTACTCTTGGAGGCTTGAACCCTTTACTAGCAATATTCCTTGGAACAACTACACCAGAGTTATTTGCGATAGTATTCTTTATCATAGGATTCATGATTAGTGGAAGAAAGATTGGATTTGAACCTTACTTATTAGATATTATTCCAAAAACTGAAAGAGTTGAATATTTAGGAATCAGAGGATCATTAAATGTCTTAATTGTAATATTACCTCTATTTGGAGCTGTTGTAATTAGATATTTTGGATTTAATGTTACGTTTATACTTGTAACTATAATGATGTTTCTGGCAGTATATTTACTTGGTAAGATATCAGATAAACAATTAGAAGAGTTTTGTTAAGTAATTTAAAAAAAGAGTTGCCAATGAATGGCAACTCTTTAATATTTTATCTCTTACCTGTGTCGTAAGGTTCTCCTGCAGCTCTTGGAGCCCGTGTTTTTTTCGATACAAAGGCAAGTACAACGATTGTTGCAATATAAGGTAGTGTATTATATAGATTTGTATCCGCTGGTAAATCACTAAGGATTGGAATAGAAGAATACGTCGTACTAAGTACCCTCATAAATCCAAAGAACAATGCGATGTAAATAATTCTTTTTGGCTTCCAAGCTGAAAAGATTAAAACTGCTAAAGCGAGGAATCCAAATCCAGCTACTGTTCCATCAAAGTTACTTGAGAAACTGAGACTAAATACAACACCACCAATACCGGCAAAGAATCCACTGATTAATACACCTGAATATCTCATTTTGTATACATTAATACCTAAACTGTCAGCAGCTTGTGGATTTTCACCACATGCTCGTAAACGTAATCCAAACGGTGTTCTATACAGTACCATAATTGCGATAATGAATATTACGGCAACAATGAATGTTGATAGATATGTACTTGTAAATAGAATATCTCCAATAAATGGTATTTTTGATAACAATGGGACTTCTTTTATGAAGTAACTATTTGTTAAGTCAATTTTCTTCACTCCAAATATTTGTCTTGCAAAGAATACTGTAAATGCTAGTGCAAACATATTAAGTGCTGTACCACTAATTACTTGATCAGCTTTCATGCTCACACTCGCGTAGGCATGGAATGCAGAGTAAATAAGTCCAGTTATTCCACCTACCATCAATCCTACAAATGCCATCATTTGAATATTCCATTCCAGATGTAATTGTATCAACATAACAACTAATGATAACAATGTAATGATTGCACCTGTTAAAATAATAAAATCAATCTTCACTTTTCGTAAAATAGCATAAACAATTGTACCAACAGCTGCAACGATTGAAATAACCATCATCCATGTTGCTGTTGAATTGAATGCTTCTAGGGGTTCATTATTTATATAGAACTCTTTTATTTCAAATGATGCCTTACTAGGTTTAAAACTAACATTATATTCTAATCCATTGAAGAATTGACTTCCATCAGCTAATTGTACTATGTATACTGTTTTATCTCCTGATTCATCTACTATTACTTGATCTATAACTTTGTAGTCTATAGGAGTGTTATTATCTAATTTCTTAGTGAAAATTGTGAAGAATGCTGGTTTCATCAACTTTTGATCAGTACCTGTAAGGACTAATTCTCCAACATCATCACGGGAGAATTCCGACTTATTTATTACTCTTGCAAGTAATGTGTCATATTGTTCAGATACTGTTGTGTATTCATATAATTTTGTAATAAAATCTTGAACGTTTACAATCGTTCCACCACTTACTGAATTCACTAGTGGAACAAGATTGGTATCTATGTAATTACTAACTTCTGTCCCGTAAGCAAGGACTTCTTCATAGTTAAATGTATCCATTACGTCTTCTATTTCACCATCAACTAGATTCTTAGAGAACACAGATAATCCCTGATACCAAGTCTCTGCAGCTATGGAACCTTCTAATCCACCTAAATTTGTTTTCGTTTCTTCAAAATCGGTGAATAACGATTTAAATTGATCAGAGTCATCGTAATATTCATATTCATATGTCAGAACGAACTCTGCTGTTTGTTCTGAGCTAAAGTAAGCTTCTTTGAACGTGATCTCTTCTAAGTTGGAAATAACAATTACCCCAACGAATGAACTTATTAGCATAATTCCTTCTAAAGCAATGTTGATAACACCACTTCGTTCACTGAATAATCCTCCAAGTGCAACAATGGCTAATGGCACTGCACTAGCTAGAGTAAGCTGTAATATTAGATATACTATATCCATTATTCATCACCACCCTTTTTTGTTTCTGCTTTTGGTTCTGCTTTTGGTTCTGCTTTTGGTTTTGATATATTACCAATATATTTAATAATCTTCTTCAAATACATCTTAACAAATAATGATAATGCACTAATATATATGATCGTAGATATAATAACATCTACAATCTCAGGTTTGAACCCGCCTAATAAGTCACCTTGAATTAAATATCCACCATACTGTAACACTCCATAGAAAATACCTACTAAGAATGTTCCTATTGGAGTTGTTAACCCGAGCAATGCGATTGCAATACCTGTGAATCCTTGAGGTTCAAGCACAGCAATAACAGCAAATGACTTACCACCAACTAAATAAACGATTGCCCCAGCAAGTCCAGCGATTGCACCTGAAATAATTAAAGCTAATGCAATATTTTTATTTTCATTTATACCAGCATACTTACTGGCATGTCTATTAAATCCAACGGCTTTAATCTCAAAACCGGATTTCGTGTTATATAAAATAATATGAGTGATAATAACTGCAGCTAAGGCAAGTATTATCCCAATATTCATATTTGGAGATGGGAAAAGTTTTTCCAGTCCCCATGTTGGTAATTCTGCGGATGGCTCTACACTTAAAGCTCTTGCGTAAGTTGGGTTAAAAATATTATGCATTATAAAATATATTGATAAATACATACCTACATAGTTTAGCATAATACCTGCTACTACTTCATTTACATTTCGATACGCTTTGAGTAATCCAGGAATTGCACCCCACACTCCACCTGCAAGCAATGCGGCAAGTAACGCTACTGGCCAATGTAAATTCATCCCAAGAACGTCTGCTAAGAATGTCCATTTTACACCAACATATATAGCTGCTACTGCACCAACAGTAAATTGTCCAACAACACCAATATTGAAAAGACCTGCCCGAAAGGCAAATGAAATTGAAAGCCCAGTTAGTATAATAGGTGTTGCTCTAAACAGAATTTCACCAATATTAAATGATTGTGTACCCGATAACTCTATTTGTTTCCAACTTCCAATTACTACTTTGAATGCAGAAGTTGCATATTCTGGATTGATGAAATACATTACGAGATATCCAAGTAATAGCCCTAAAAAGATAGAGAATATACTACTTGCTATATCTAAAAATATTTTTCCAGTGAAGAATGCTTCGAAACTGAATTTTTTTGCTTTTTTATTCTGATTTTCCACTATGCTTCACTTCCTTTTTCTTTTTTTTTGATCCAGCCATATATAATCCTAATTCTGTTTCAGTAGTTTTTAATGGATCGAATTCACCTACTAGTTCACCTTCATACATAACAATGATTCTATCCGATAAATTCATAACCTCATCTAGTTCTAATGAAATTAGTAGGACAGCTTTGCCTTGATCTCTTAATTCAACTAGTTCTTTATGAACGAATTCAATCGCTCCTACATCAAGTCCCCTTGTAGGTTGTACTGCGATAATTAAATCTGTATCTCTACTTACTTCACGTGCAATAATCGCTTTTTGCTGATTTCCACCTGACATACTTCTAGCATCTGTTATGGCACCTTGTCCTGAACGGATATCAAATTCATTAATCAGTATTTCAGCGTTTTCTCTTATTGCCTTTTGTTTTAAGAATCCGAACTTTTGAAATTTAGGTGTGAAGTATTCTTGCAATACTAGGTTGTACTCTAATGAGTAATCCAAAATAAGACCATGTTTGTGTCTATCTTCTGGAATATGAGATACTCCCATATTATTTCTTTTGCGAATTGAAGTATTTGTGATATCTTCACCATTTAAGAAAATAGAACCTTTACAACGTTCTAATCCTGTGATGGCTTCAACTAATTGAGTTTGTCCATTACCTTCAATACCAGCTACACAGAAGATTTCTCCCTTTTTAACACAAAAGGAAACATTGTTTACTCTTAACTTACGTGACAAACTGTCTTCTACCACAATGTCCTTTACTTCTAAAACAACATCTGTTGGGTTTGCTTTCTTTTTATCAACACCAAAATTAACGGGTCTACCAACCATCATCTCTGCCATTTTACTTGTAGATGTATTTTTTACACCAACTGTTCCAATGTATTTACCTTTACGTAAAACCGAACAACGGTCTGCGACTTTTTTAATTTCTTTTAATTTGTGAGTAATCAAAACAATTGATTTTCCCTCTGTAGTTAAATTTTTCATGATTTTCATCAATTCTTCAATTTCTTGAGGTGTTAAAACGGCAGTAGGTTCATCAAAGATAAGAATTTCTGCATCTCGGTATAACATTTTCAGAATCTCTACTCTTTGTTGCATACCAACACTGATATCTTCTATCAATGAATCTGGATCAATTCTTAAATTATACTTTTCGCTTAATTCAATAATTTTCTCTCTTGCTACTGAATAATCTAATAATCCATTTTTTGTAGATTCTACACCTAGCATGATATTTTCTACAACACTATAGTTATGAACCAACTTAAAATGTTGATGTACCATTCCGATTTTATACTTGTTGGCATCATTAGGGTCATTGATTTTTACTTCTTCTCCATTGATTTTGATAGTCCCTTTTTCAGGTTGATACAATCCAAAAAGAACACTCATCAGTGTCGATTTACCAGCACCATTTTCACCAAGTAAGGCGTGTATTTCTTGTTTTTTTAGTTGTAATGTCACATCATCATTAGCTTTTATTCCAGGAAATTCTTTTGTGATGTTTAACATTTCTACAACATACTCCATAATATCAGCTCCAGTTTTTTGTACTTTTAATAATATTATACTATATTATCTATTTTATAAACAATTAAATGTTTTATAAACAATTAAATATTTTATAAACAATTAAATATTTTATAAACAATTAAACTAAAAAAAAATAAAAGGGCTTAACTTTAATAGTTAGGCCCTTTATTTTTAAATAAATAGAATCTTATTAGCTAGCAGGTTCAATAACTGCAGCAGTTGGGTATCCTGAAGGATCTCCATTAGCAGTTAAGAATGTAACTAAATCTGCATGATTTGAAGGAACTACGACAGTTCCATCAGCTAAGTCAGCTAAAATAGCTAAGTAATCAGCATTTGTGAACACAGAGAATACAGAGTTAGCCATTGGAAGCCCTACTCCATCATCAGCAGCACCTAAAATAAGAGTTCTTCCACCTTCGAAAGTTCCAGCTTCAATATCCGCTAATGCAGTCATAACAGCAGTACCTAATCCTTTTAATGCAGATGTAATAACTGTATCTGATAAGTAGTATTGATCAACGTCAACACCGATTACTGCAGAACCTGGAACTTCTTCAGCAGCAGCCATAACAGATCCACCAGCTCCACCAGCAGCAGAGAAGATTACTTCAGTACCAGCAGTGAATTTACCTTTAGCATAAGCTTTAAATGTATCAGAAGGAGCAAAATCTCCGAAGTAATAATAATCATCATCACCAAGTGTAATATCTACACCTAGTTCGTCAGCAGCATAATAAGCACCTGCAACATATCCAACACCGAATTTAACAACAGCAGGAACAGCCATTCCACCAGTGAATCCTAAGTGTCTATATCCGTCCATAACAGCAGCATAACCAGCTAAGAACCCTGATTCATGTTCGTTGAATAAGATTGATAAAGTATTAGAAGCTGTATTGAATGTTTGCCAATCAGCTGTATGAGGTGTACCATCAATTAAGATAAACTTAACATCTGGGAATAAATCCTGTGCAGCATATACACTTGATTCGAATAAGAATCCAGGAGTAACAACAACATCAGCACCATCATTAACTGCTAATTGAATTGCAGCTAAGTAAGCTGTATCACTAACTTCAGTTGGTTTATAGTATTGGAATGTATGTCCATTTGCATTTGCATACGTCAAAATACCTTCCCAAGTACCTTGGTTGAATGATTCATCATCAATAGTTCCAGAGTCAGTAATCATAGCAATTTTTAAAACAACTTTTTCAGGAACGTTTTGTAAATCTTCAATGTCCCCTTCTAATTTTGTAACTGTTTGTTTCAATGTAGCGATTTCAGTTTCTAGTGTACTGATATCTGAGCTGTAATCTACGGCATCAGTACAACCAGTTAAAAAGAAAACTGTTGAAAGCATAAATAAAGTAATAATTTTTTTCATTTTTTTCCTCCAATTTTTATTTTTTTATCTTATCTTATTATAGGTAATTTGTAGCTTTTTGTAAAGCTATTTTCATTTTTTCTTTATATCTATGAATATTTACTCATTTGTTAATTAATCAAAAAAAAGCAGACAATGTCTACTCAGTTATTTGCGTATCGATAATTATCGGGATTATGATTGGCCTTCTCTTAGTAACCCTATATAAATATTTACTAATGTCATCTTTTAAAGCTTCTCTAAATACTTTCCAATCAATATATTTATTACTTAGAATCTTTTCAGCTACTTTATAGAAAATTGATTCTACTTCTTTAATTAGTTCTTCATTCTCTTTCATAAAGATGAATCCTCTCGATACAACTTCTGGAGTGGTAATAACCACTTTTTTTCTAGCATCAATGTTAGCGATGATTAATAAAACACCATCTTGAGATAATAATTCTCTATCTCTTAAAACAATATTATTAAGATCTCCATCTAGGATACCATCAACTAAAGTATCACCACTTGGAATTTTATTTTTTGAATTTTCAACAGTTCCATATTCGATTTCTAGTACAACCCCGTTATCTAAAACAAATACATTCTCAGGGGCATATCCAAGTTGAATACAAAGATTTTGATTTGCGTATTGATGACGATATTCGCCAATTACAGGAATAATATATTTTGGATTTAGCATATTAATTAAGAGTTTAATGTCCTCACTACTTGCGTGAGATGGTGGTAAGATGTTTTTGTTTATTTTAACAACATTTGTATCATATCGATATAATATATCTAATGTTCTAGCTGCAATTTTCTCTGTACCAGGGATAGGTGGAGTCATTAATATAATGGTATCTTCTTTATTTATATGTATTAAGCGATCTAGTTTTTTGACCATTCTTTGAAGCATATAAAATGGTTCATGTCTGTCTCCTGTTACTAGTACAACAGCATTTTCAAGCTCATTTTTATTCTTTTCATCAATAAATCTCAAACTTGTTAACTTTTCTTTCGGTATTTTTAAATAATCTAAATTTACAGCTATATCAACAGTTCTTTGTGTTTTCCTTCCAATAATTGCTATTTCTCGATCATATTTTAATGCAATATCAATTATTTTTTGAATTCTTACAAGATCTGTTGAAAATGCTGAAACAATGATTCTGCCCTCAGCTTGATAAAAAGCTTGATTAAGTGCATAATCAAGAGCTTCAGTACTATGAGTATGACCAACGCGCTCTGCACCTAGTGATTCAATTAGTAATGCTAAAACTTTTTTTCCTGCGATACTTGCTAATTTCTCAAAGTCAGTTTTATAAACACCACTTACATTTTGATCAAATGTAAAGTCTGGGGCATAGACAATAACCCCATCATCTGTAGTTATAGCTATTCCAAAAGATTCAGGGATAGAATGAGTGACTCTATAAAAATCTATTTTAATACTTCCAAAAGATATTGTTTTTCTAGAATCAACTTTAATAAATTCATAATCATCAAGAGTTAATCCTTGGTCTTCCATAGCATCTTTAAGAATTGCTAAAGTGAAAAACGATGCATATATTGGAATATTCATCGTTTTTAATAATTTAGGGACAGCACCAATGTGATCTTCATGACCATGGCTTAAAAACAAACCTACTATTCGGTTCTTATTCTTTTCTAAATAGCTAAAATCAGGAATAATAGAGTCAACTCCAAATAATTCCATAGTCGGATATTTTAATCCTGCATCAAGCACAAATAGTTTGTTATCAACATCAACACAATACATGTTTTTTCCGTTTTCACCGAGTCCACCAAGCGCAAAAATTTTAACTTTGCTCATAATGCACCTCCTTGTTTATTTATATTTTTTATTCTTTTATCATTATACCATATTATCATATAATTAGTAGTTAATGTGACGGAGAAACTGATTTTTTTCAATAGAAATAAGTATATTTTACTAATACATTATGATATATTTATCGTAAGGAGTGGTCTTATGATTAATTATCCTAATAAGAAATCTAAGTTCGTAACAAAAAAAACAAACCATTCCAATCGGGGAATGTCTTTTGAGAATATGATAAATGAGACCAATGAGTACTATTTAGTTCATGATATAGCAATCATTCATAAAAAGCCTATTCCAATCCAAATCGTAAAAGTTGACTACCCTTCAAGAAGTGGTGCGGTAATCAAAGAAGCCTATTACAAAGTACCATCAACAACTGATTATAATGGCATCTATAAAGGAAAATATATTGATTTTGAAGCAAAAGAGACAGTAAATAAAACAAGTTTTCCACTTTCAAACATTCATCTACATCAAATAGAACATCTACAAAGTATTGAAAAACATCAAGGAATTAGTTTTTTGTTAATTTTCTTTAAAGCACATGATGAAATATACTTACTAGAAACAAAACATATAATAAATTTCTATAATAGAAGTAAAGATGGAAGAAAATCAATAAAGTATGAAGAAATCAAAGAAAATGGTTATTTAATCAAAGAAGGTTATAGTCCAAGAGTTGATTATCTTAAGATAGTTGATAAGATTTTATTAAGGAAATAGATGCACAAATTGACCATTAAGTCATATATAACTGTTAAAAACGATATAAATAGCTGTTCCATGAAAAACAGAGAAGTAAAAAAGAGACTACATTGAGAACTGATTCTAGAATTTATCTAACACGTTTAAGAAAACTCCCACTTCAAGCAAAACAAAGTAAAGGTAAGTGGGGGATGAATTAAACACAAATTTTCCTGTGAACCAATGATATTTGGTTCACTTTTTCTTGAATTATTTCACAATAATAATCTTGAGTAAACGGCTTAATAATAGTATAATTAGAGTATACAAAAAGAATATGTTTATAATGGAAGTAGGTGAGATATTATGAAAAGAAAAGGATATAAATATAGAATATACCCAAATGAAATTCAAGAGGTTTTAATCAACAAGACATTTGGCTGTGTTAGAAAAGTACATAACCTTCTTTTAAATGAGAAAGAAAGTGTTTATCAACTATTCCATGACTATCCTGAACTATTAAAATCTCATAAATATCTAACACCTTCATACTATAAATCAATCTTTGATTATCTGAAAGAAGTAGATTCACAAGCACTATCAAGTGCTTGGAAGAATTTACTGTTAATTAAAATTTAGACCAAAATTTATGACTTGAAAGTTTTAAAGAATCTATTAAAAATAAATTAGGATACGATATAAATACAAAAAAAAGGCTATAAATAGCCTTTTTATTTTAATGTACTACCGGTTTTGATTACTTTTGAATCAAATTTTGCTGTTGAGAAAATACGACAATTTCTTTCGATTACTGTTCCTTTTGGAATAGTAACTCCACTTCCTACAACATTGATACCACTAAATAATACTTCAGGGTTATCAATGTTTGGTGAAAGGTCTTTTCCTTCTCCAATAACAACATTTTCCATAATCTTACATCTTTTATCGATGATTGCTCTTTCGAGATATGCTCCTGGCATGATTTCTGTATCATTTAAGATGACAGAATCAATTACTGTAGCTCCTGGATGAATAATAACACCAGGGCTTAACACACTTCTCTTTACGTTACCTGCAATAATACAACCATTTGATATAAGAGCTTGAGAGATTGTAGCTTTGCTCCCAACTTTCACACTAGGTCTTTCTTCACTCTTTGTGTGAATCTTCCAAGATTGATCATACATATCAAGCTTTATCTTATCTACTGTAGTAGTAAGTTCAATACTAGCATCTAAATAGGCATCGTATGTTCCTACATCTTTCCAATAATCTTCAAAAACATATGTGTATAAGTCAGTCGTTTTAAGTAAATGGGGAATGATATGTTTCCCAAAATCTAGATTTGGATCTTTTACTGTCGTTATTGCATCAAGCAATACATCAGTATTAAAAACATAAATACCCATTGAAGCAAGATTACTATCTGCTTTTTTTGGTTTTTCAGTCCATTTAGTAATTTTGTTGTTTTCATCACTAGTTAAAATACCAAAATGATGTGTATCTTTCCAAGGAACTGGTTGTACACCGATTGTAAGAGATGCATCATTCTTTTCATGAAAATCAATCATTTTACGGTAATCCATCTTATAAACATGGTCACCTGACAAAATAAGAATATGTTTAGGTTTTTTTCTTTTAATGAATTCAATATTTTGAAGAACTGCATCTGCAGTTCCTGCATACCATTCTTTATATGGTTGGAGTAGACTAAGACTTGAATCTCTTCTATTTAAATCCCATTCTCTACCCATTCCAATATGTTCATTTAAAGATAAAGGAAGGTATTGTGTTAAAATCCCAATATTATAAATCCCAGAATTAGTACAATTGCTTAATGTGAAGTCGACTATGCGATATTTTCCAGCGAATGGAACTGCTGGTTTAACTCTTTTTTCAGATAAGATATCTAGTCTACTTCCTCTTCCACCTGCGAGTATTAAAGCGAGGGTTTCCATCTTATTCCTCCTTTAGTTTTTCATATAGTTTTAAATACTTTATAGCTGATTGTTTCCAGCTAAAGTCTTCGTTCATTCCTCTTTTTACGAGCATTTTCCAAGTAGGTTTGTCTTTGTAAACTTCTAAAGCAGTATTAATCCCATGTTTTAAGTCATGTGAATCAAAGTTTTCAAATGCAAAACCTGTTCCTTCTTTTGTAAATTGATTAAATGGTAGGATACTGTCTTTTAACCCGCCAGTTTTTCTAACGATAGGTAATGTTCCATATTTTAAACTAATTAATTGTGCAAGTCCACATGGTTCAAAGCGTGAAGGCATTAAGAACATGTCAGATCCTGCATATATTTTTCTAGCTAATTCTTCACTGTATCCAATGTAAACTCCAACTTTAGTAGGATATTTAGTTTTTAATTGATTGTAAAAATCTTCAATATCACTATCTCCACTTCCAAGTAACACAAATTGTAGTTTATTCGTTTTAATATATCTTTCCATTGTATGTTTCATTAGGTTGAAGCCTTTTGTTTCAGTTAATCTTGAAACCATACTTACAACTGGTAAATCACTTTCTTCAAGACCAAAGAATTCTTTTAAAACTTTCTTGTTTTCCCTTTTTCCTTTTAAATAGTTATGAGTGCTGTAGTTATAGGCAATACTTTTATCTATTTTTGGATTAAAGTTTTCATAATCAATACCATTAATGATTCCATATAACGAATCCTTACGACGATTAATTATGTCACTCATTCCAAATGCGAAATAATGGTGTAGTATTTCTTTTGCGTACGTTTCAGATACCGTAGTGATGTAGTCAGCTGTATTAATACCACATTTTAAGAAATTAATATGGTTATTAAATTCAAGTTCATTTCCATATTCAATATCTAAATACTTAATCAAGAGTTTAGAAAAAACCCCTTGGTATGCGATATTGTGAATTGTAAAAATTGTTTTCATGTGTTTGTATTTATCTAAATGTTTATATTTTACATTAAAAATATAAGGTATTAGACCAGTTGGCCAATCATTAGATTGAATGATATCAGGATAATAATCAAGGTGTTCAAACATTTGCATAACTGCATTGTTAAAGAAACCATATCTTTCTCCATCATCATAATGACCATACAAAGTATCACGATAACCAAAATAATACTCATTATCAACGAAATAGAATGTAACTCCATCAAGTTCCATTGATTCAATTCCACAATACTCTTCTTTATCCCCTACTGTTACGCGGTAATTACAGACAGGAACTAGTTGCTTTTGAAACTTTTGTTTTGTTATACCATGTTTTGGTAATACTACTCTTGCATCAACGCCTAAAGCCACTAGTTCTTTAGGTAGTGCTCCGAGAACATCAGCTAATCCTCCTGTTTTAGAAAAAGGAATTGCTTCGCTCCCAACAAATAAAATTTTCATAACTTCGCCTCCATCAATTCTAATTATAACAAAAAAAGTGTAATTCTTTAACGAAAATTATAAAAAAAAAGACACATCGCTGTATCTCTTTATAAATAACTCGCAATTCTGTCTTTGGTTGGTAGTCCAATGATAATACATAATAATAGTGAAATAGCCATATATGGTAAATTATAGAAAATAAAAGAGTAAATAAATGCTCCTTCACTACCAGCATATTGTCCAAAGAATATCATGCCACTAAAACCATGAAATAAATATCTGGCAAATCCACCTAGTAAGATTCCTTTTACAAACGCTGAATTCTTTTTAAATGCGACATCTTTATAATATCCTGCCAGACCTAAAGCAGCATATGCAAAGATGTAATCAAAGAAAATTGATCCCCAGTGGATTACAAATCCGCCTAGTGCAAAGTTAATAACTCCAAAGATAAACCCTGCGATAAGGCCATCTTTAATACCATATTTAAAGGCAATAAGGAATATTGGTAACATTCCAAGACTTGCTGATCCTCCAAATGGCATATGTAAAAATGGTATAAAAGTTGAGATTGCTTCTAATACTGCTGCAACAGCAATTAAAACTGCTATTTCAGTAATTCTTCTAGTTTCTTTCATATTTCCTCCTCAGAAAAATAAAAAATACCTTTGGAATTACCAAAGATAAAAGGTTTATGTATATATCCTATCTTGGCATTATCCAATAAGTTCGGTCGACATTGCTATGTCCTCTCAGCTTGATTCAGCTCCCGTAATTTCATTTATAATTAATTATATCATAAACTTGAGATATATCAATCAAAAAAGACTGTCAATAAGAAATAGCTCCAGAGTTTTGATATTATAAGTTCTATTGTATCGTGACTGCTTTGAAGATATTACGATCGTGTGTCTTTTTTGAATTTTAGTTTTTTAATCAAGCTATACTAAATACTTGCAATAGCTAATAGTATTACATTTAAAACGGCTAATAATAAGCCGAAAACAGATAATAGTAGTCCTAGTATTGATTTCCATATTTTAATATCTTTTTCGTGATCTCTTGTATAATATAAAAATATTCTAACTAAGTAGACAAAGAATATTATGAAATAATATGCTAGTAACAACATAACAACAAGAGTTATCCATTGTGGGACATCACCGTGAAACAGGTAAATAATTCCAAAAATAAGAGCATTAACAGTAATTGAACCTAGTATTATGAAATGAAGTAATTTCTCAAATTTTGTAAAAGTACTTTTTAATTTTTTCATATATCACCTCTACCTTATTTTATAAATGGTATGTCGAAAAAAAAGAATATGCAAAAAAATGACCAATTTAAGTAAATAAATATGGTCATTTTTACAATTGTGAGCTTATTCAGTAATAATTTCAAAGATTATAGGGTTTTTATTAACTTTTTCTGTTGTAATTACAAAAGCATTGAAAACTTCATCTATGATACTTGAAATCTCTTCTTTATTATTGTAAAGAAGTGCTAAAGTTTCACCTTTTACTACTTTATCTCCAACTTTTTTCTTTAAGACTATTCCAACATCAGGATCAATAGGATCATCTTTAGTTTCACGACCTGCTCCAAGTTTCATTGCAGCAATCCCAATAGATAGTGCGTGTATTTTTTTAACAAATCCTGATTCTTTGGATTTTACTTCAATGATCTCTTTCACATTAATAAATGTGTCCAAGTTTTCAATAAAGCCACCTTGTGCACTTATTAATTCCATCTGTTTATCATATGCTTCATTATTATTTAGTTTTTCAATAACTAATTTCTTTGCTTCTTCTAACGTCTTTGTGATTCCTCCACTATATACCATATAACTTCCTATTTCTATACAAAGGTTAGTTAAATCTTCTGGACCTTTTCCTTGCAATGTTTCAATTGCTTCTTTAACTTCTAATCTATTTCCAACAGTATAACCAAGTGGTTGAGACATATCGGTAATAAAAGCTACAACTTTTTTACCGAATGATTTACCAATATTGACCATAATGTGAGATAGTTCTCTAGCATCTTCAATCGTCTTCATAAAGGCACCTTCACCTATTTTTACATCTAATACTATTACATCACTACCACTAGCAAGTTTCTTACTCATGATACTTGATGCAATTAAAGGTATACTTGGAACTGTTCCAGTTACATCTCTTAAGGCATATAGTAATTTATCAGCTGGAGTAATTTTTGCAGTTTGCCCGGCTACTGCAATTCCGATTTTGTTAACTTGAGCAATGAAATCTTTTATTTCAATATTAATTGATAAACCTTCAATACTTTCAAGTTTATCAAGTGTTCCACCAGTATGACCAAGTCCTCTTCCGCTTAACTTTGCGACTTTTGCACCAGCTGCAGCTACTAAAGGTCCTAAAACCAAAGTAGTTTTATCACCAACACCACCTGTAGAATGTTTATCAACTTTTATTCCATCAATCACACTTAAATCAATAGTTTCACCGCTATTAAGCATCGCTTCAGTCAAAGCACTACTTTCTTCGTTTGTCATTCCTCTAAAATATATTGCCATTAATAAACTACTCATTTGATAGTCAGGAATACTTTTATTAACGTAATTTTCAATAATATAGATTATTTCTTCTTTTGATAATGAATTTCCGTCTCTTTTCTTTTCGATAAGGTCTACCATTCTCATATTATCAACTCCTTGGGGTATATTATATCACAAATTAACTACATAAAAAATAAAACAATTTCAATATTAATTTATTAAAAAAGAGCAAGCCAACTGTGTAAAACGCAGGATTGCTTCTTTATTAATGATGCATTTCTTCAAACTTGTCTAATTGTATTTGAATGAGACCTTTTACTTTTTCAGCAAGTTCCTTACTACTTAAAACTTCATATTCTTCATACTTCATTAATTTGTGAATATGAACATATAGTTTTTGTGTTTTAAAAGGATAATTTTTAAAGACATTACTGATATTATAGAGTGTAACAACTAATATATCAGCTTTCGGTTTCATTGCTAATTTAAGTGCTCCTGGTTTAAAATCAATAAGTTCATTTCCAAATGATCTTCTACCTTCGGGGAAAATCCCCATTGGCATTCCACTTTTTACTCGTTTAATTCCTTTAACAATTGATTCAGCGGCAGATCTATCAGCATATCTTGAGATAGGAATATTACCAAGTATTTTTATCCATCTACCGATAAATGGTGTATTCATAAGTGATTCTTTTGAAATAAAGGTTAGGGGATGATTCTTAAATATTGGTTTCAATATTATTATGTCATAATTCTCTTGATGATTAGAAACAAGAACGAAATTACCTTTAGGAATATTTTCTTTACCGGTCACTTTTACCTTTACTCTAATAAGGTGTGTACCGAGATTTAAAAATGAATTTACTAGTTTGTGATTAAATTTAGAACCTAGCTTTGATCTCATTCTTAACCTTCCAATGATGCTTAATATACTCAGTTGTATAGCTATGGATATGATTAAACCAAATAACAAGCTAACTAAGCCAAGTAAATAGAATCTTAATTCATTAAAACTATTAAAATCTAGTCCGAATAATGAGCTTAATAAATAGGTAAACAGAATCCAAAATAGATATAAACTAAGAGTATACATATTATCTAATCCTTTCATACACAGAAAAATTAAGTTCGTTACTTATTTTTTCACTGATTTTTCTATATTTAGAATAATCAATATCTTTAAAATAGACATCACCCTCATATTTTTTATCAATATGTGTAATGTACAATTTATCTGCGACATCAAGTGTTAAATCATATATTATTTTACCACCTATTATGAATATTTCTTTATCTTTAGGGTAATTCTTTAGATAATGTATTATATCATTCGTTTTCTCGACACCAGGATAATTGTAGTCAGTTAAAGTAGCAATGACACTTGTTCTTCTGTGCAAGGGTTTATTTAGATAAGATAAGATCGATTTAAAAGTCATTTCTCCCATGATTACTGTTTTATCCATTGTTATTTCTTTAAAGTACTGCATATCTTCTTTGTAGTGCCAAGGGAGTTTATTCCCTTGGCCAATAATATTGTTTCTACCAATTGCGACTATTAGATTTACCATTAGACACTCACCTTACCTTTTATTAGTGGATAAGGATCGTAACCTGTTAGATTAAAATCATCATATTTAAATTCTTCAATATCTTTAATTTCTTTGTTTAAAATCATTTTAGGTAATTTTTTAGGAGTTCTTGATAATTGTAACTTCACTTGATCGAAATGATCATTATAAATATGTGCATCACCTAGAGTATGGATAAATTCTCCTAGTTCAAGGTCTGTCACTTGAGCTACCATCATTGTTAGTAATGCATAACTAGCAATGTTAAATGGAATTCCTAAAAATGTATCAGCACTTCTTTGGTATAGTTGGCAACTTAGTTTATTATCATTGACATAGAAATGAAACATCATATGACAAGGCGGTAATGCCATCATTGGAACTAAAGGTGGATTCCAAGAACTAACAATTAATCTTCTTGATCTTGGGTTGTTTTTAATGTTTTCTATTACTTCAGATAACTGGTCAACATATAACCCGTCAGGTCCATCAAAATGGCGCCATTGTCTCCCGTATACTGGTCCTAAATTTCCATGTTTTTTCGCAAAAGCATCATCTTTTTTGATTTTATCAACAAACTCTTTTAATGTTTCACCATTGTAATCATCTGTCTTTTTGAAATTACGATACGGCCACTCGTTCCAAATTCTTACATTATTATCAACTAGATATTTTATATTTGTTTCGCCATTAATGAACCACAGAAGTTCATGAATAATTGATTTTAAATGCACTTTTTTTGTTGTAAGTAAGGGAAACCCTTCTGCCAAATCAAAACGCATTTGATATCCAAAAGTACTCAATGTTCCTGTACCAGTTCTGTCTTCTTTATGTGATCCTTTATCCATAATGTGGGTTAATAATTCCAAGTATTGTTTCATAGGTATCACTCCTTAAGTATTTTAATTTTTTTTACAAGTTGTTTCATAGCAACGGCAATTGAAAAAATTGCTGGAATAGTTGGGGTAAATGGACCAGCCCATATTAAAACATATGCAGCACTAAATCCAAGTAATATATCATTATTTAATATTAATCCTAAAATAAATGAACCCCAGGCGGGTATATAAAAGATTATAGCGCCGATTAGAATGTAGAGAAACATATCTTTAACAAATATATTTTCTTTAAGCCATTTTTTCATATAATCACCATCAAATCTGAACTGATAATATTATACCAAAATATGCTATATATTGAAAGTAACTTATTTACATTCAGAAAAAAAAGTGCATTTAGCACTTTTTTAATAATATTATATATGGGGGATAATATTATTTTTCGTTTTTAGTGTTTATGAAAGTAATTTTTTCAGCCACAATTTCTGGATAAGAAAAAGATTTTCCATCAGCATATTCAAAGTATTTTTGGGCTAATCTTGCTTTTACACCAACTGTAGAGCCTTTTGTACAATATTCAACTGTATTCTCTGCAATTCCACTCCACAGAGTACACTTTAGAAAATCAGTATCATATTCTCCACTTTCAGCATTCTTAAACCCTCTTTTGATGGCTAAAGTGATTGTAGTTACTGACTTACCATCATCCAGCTTTCTTAATTCTGGATCATAAACTAAACGACCTACTAATATAACTTGATTTAACATATTACCTCCTTTTTCATTATTATAGCAACAATTCAATATATTACTTAGTTGTTAAATACGTGAGATATATGCAGTTTAAGAACTCTTTTTATAAAAAATAGCTATGTTTTGTTTTATTTCTTAATTAAATCAGCTTTATTTTCAGTTTTATATAAAATTTCTCATAATTCGCAAAAAAAAAGAACTTTTGAAGTTCTTTCTTTAAAAACTAATTTCAACGTCACTTCTTTTTGTTATTTCAGCTTCAAAGAATTCTTTTTTATCAACATGTACCATTCCAGCAACAATACTTGTTGGGAACGTAACGATCATTGAATTAATTCTTGAAACATTTGAGTTATAGACTCTTCTTGCTGCTTGTAAATGTTCTTCAACATCTGAAATTGATTTTTGTAAACCTACAAATAGTTTTTCAGCTTTTAAATCTGGATAAGCTTCAACTGCAACATTAATTCCAGTTTGTACAGCATCCATTTTACCCATAAACTCTTGTTTATCTTGTAACGATAATTTCTTAGGTAAACCCGCACGCCATTTAGTTACATTTTCAAAAGTTTCTGCTTCATGTTTAGCATATCCTTTAGTAGTGTTAACTAATTTTGTTAATACATCAAAACGTTTTGTAAGTGCTACATCAATTCCTGATTCTGCTTCATCAACCTTTACTTCTAGTTGTCTTAATTTGTTCATCGTAGCGATGAACCATAGTAATGGTGCAACTAATAATACAACTACGATAATTACAATGATTATTATTGGATCCATTTCTTTCACTCCTTCTTAAAGATATCGTTATTTAGTCTTAATTCATGTACTACTTCTTTGATTACTTCCATTTCTCTTCTAAACTCATTAAAAGTTTCTTCATTTAATACTTTGAACATTTTTAGTTCAAATGTATCTCTAAAATTGTTAATACCAATGAAGAGATGATTGTCAATAAATGAAAAACTTATACTACCTTTGTTGTTTTTCTCGAATTGTCTCAATGCCTCCATAAAATGAGGAGTTAAAACATAAAATGCTGCATGTTCACTGGTACAAAATGTAGTAAACTTCTTGTTAAAGTCAACACTTTCGAGTTTGATTTTGTTGTAATCTCTTTTTTTAACAGGTTTCCCCTTTTCAAGTACTTGTAAATATCCATCAAATGATTTATTAAAATCAAACTTGAATACTCTTCCCAAAAAATAAGTGATAATTTCAGTTCTTGTCCCATCCTTAGTCTGAACTTGTCTTCTTTCTTGAAGCTTAACATCACTTGATATGAAGCTTACGCCATCAATATCACCAGCTAAGTAGTCTTCAGTATGAAATACATCTGCTCTTTTTAGGAATTCTGTTGAATATACTTCACTTTGAGACAAGCCTTGTTCAGGCTTAAACACACCGTTGTCTATCGATTTAACAATTAAATCTGCCAAAACTTCAGTTTTAAATGATTTTCTCAAAATTGAGAAGTTTCTTACTCCAATAATTGCGTATATTATTCCAGGGATTACAAGGATTAGTCCATAGGGTCCAGAGTTTATCAAAAGTACAATCAATATTAATCCTAGTATTACTAATGTACTGCCGATAATTACTTTTTGTTCATGTTTCTTCTTTGCTTTTTGAAATTTTAATAATTTACCATCCATTTTTAATCCTCCTTAATGTATTTTACTATAAAAATTATGAAAAATAAACATTTATTTAAAGCTTCTAATTACACTAACAGCTTTTTGCCAGGTAGTATAAAGTTTGTTTCTCTCATCCATTTTCATTTTTGGAATAAACTTTCTATCTAATATTCTATTTTTTCTTAATTCATCTAAGTCAGAAAAGAAATTTGTGGCCAATCCACTTATGAATGCTGCCCCCAGTGCAGTTGATTCGTTGACTTTCGGTCTCCTGATTTCAATGTTTAAAATATCACTTTGAAATTGCATAAGAAAATTATTTAAAGATGCTCCTCCATCTACTTTTAATATTTTTGGAGTTATTTTTGATTCACTTGACATAATGTCAATGACATCTTTTGTTTGGTAAGCTAAAGATTCCAAAGTTGCTCTTGTAATGTGAGAGATAGATGTTCCACTTGTTAGACCAAGTATCGCTCCTTTTGCTTCTGTGTCCCAATAGGGAGTACCAAGACCTACAAAAGCAGGAACAACATACACTCCATAGTTTGAATCTACACTCATAGCTAGTTTTTCAGAATCAGATGCATTTTTAAAAAATTTAAGTGCATCTCTTAACCATTGAATTGCACTTCCAGCAACGAAAACACTTCCTTCAAGTGCATATGTAACTGTTCCATCAATGGAATATGCAATTGTGGTAAGGAGACCTTTTTTAGATAAACAAGGTGTTGTACCGGTATTCATCAACATAAAACAACCAGTACCGTAGGTGTTTTTAATTGTTCCTTTTTCAAAACAAAGTTGACCAAATAAAGCAGCTTGTTGATCACCTAGTATACCTGCTATTGGTATTTCTGCTCCAAAGAAATTTTGTCTAGCTGTATGTCCATAAATACTATTTGAATCACAAACTTCTGGAAGAATGTTTTTATTAATTCCTAAGATATTTAGAAGTTCTTCATCCCATTTCTTTTCAAATATATTGTACAGAAGCGTTCTTGAAGCATTTGTATGATCAGTTTTGTGAACAGTGTTTCCAGTTAATTTGTATAGTAACCAAGAATCAACAGTACCAAACATTAAGTGCCCATTACTCATCATTTCTTTTGCACCTTTAATATTATCAAGTATCCATCTGATTTTAGTTCCTGAGAAGTATGGATCTATTAGTAGACCTGTTTTTGATTGGAATAGGCTGCCTAGTCCTTTGCTTTTAAGGTCCTCACAAATATAGTTGCTTTGTTTTGATTGCCATACAATTGCATCATAAATTGGGCGTCCAGTTCTTTTATCCCAAAGAATAGTTGTTTCTCTTTGATTTGTAATCCCAATACTATTTATTTCTTCAGGTAAAACTTCTGCTTTTGATAAACATTCTGCAATTGTCGAAAGAACAGATGAAAGAATTTCATTTGCATCTTGTTCAACATATCCTGGTTTCTTATAAAAAATATTAATTTCTTTTTGACTTGAACTAACTATTTTACCTTGTTTGTCAAAAAGGATTGCTCTTGTAGAAGATGTTCCTTGGTCAATTGCAATTATGTATTTTTTCAAAAATATCACCTCTTAATCCTTATTTTAACAAAAATATCCGTTTTTTAAAAAGTAATTTATAAAAATATGATATAATATTCTTTAGAAGGTGATAGGATGGAAAAAGAATTTATAATAGTTGATCCATATGAAAATGATTTACATACTTATTTATGGACGCCAAATGTAGTGAAACCTAAGGGAGTAGTTCAAATAATACATGGAGCAAGTGAGCATGTTGGTAGATATAGAGAATTCGCAACCTACCTGAACACTTTAGGCTTAATTGTAATTGGAAATGACCATTTAGGACATGGTAAAACAGCAGACACAAACGAATATGTTTATTTTGCTGATGACATTGGCTTTCATAAAGTTTATGAAGGAATTAAAACTGTTAGAGATTATATTGAAGAATTTTATCCGACTTTACCCGTTATAATGTTTGCACATTCTATGGGCTCTTTTATTGGGAGATATGCAATCTTATATGACCACAAAAGATATGACCAAGCGATTTTCTCAGGAACTGGATGGTTTAATCCTCTTAAAATTTATTTATCTATTGGACTTGCTAAGTTAATAATTCGTTCAAAAGGAAAAAGACATGTGAGTGAATTTTATAATACTAAAGTTGCAGATAGAGCAGTTAAATCAATGCAAAAGAATGGAATTATAAACAACAGAGTTGAGTGGATAACTTCTGATAGAAATATCCAAAAAGAATTCCTTGCAGATGAAATGTGTGGTAAACCATTTACAATTGGAGCACATTTAGATATGTTAAGATTTTTACTTGAGATTCAAGACAAACAAAGAATTAAGGCTAGTGCTTCAAGCACAGCAATTTACTTCATAAGTGGTGAATTGGATGCTCTTGGAAATTACGGAAATGATATTAAGAATCTTTATCAATATTATAAAGATTGTGGCTATTCAAATGTTAAATATACTATTTTGGGTAATGCGAGACATGAAGTTATTAATGAAATAGATCGTGATTTTACACATCAACAGCTTGGAAAATGGATTTTGAAATATTTATAATAAAAAATGGTGTTAAACACCATTTTTTTTTGGAAGTACTGTAACTTTACTATATGATTTCTCATTTGAAAACAAGGTTCTTGCTCCTAAAACATCATCTATTGTAATTCTATCAGCAATATCTAAAATGTTAAATAAAGAAGCACCTAAGAAATGATATTTAGTAAACTGATTAGCAATATACTCGAGACTATTCAACGCTTGAATGAATCCACCGATAATTTGTCTCTTTGTTCTTAAGAAATCTTCTTTGGTAATTTGGAACGATGATAAATTACTAAAAATATCCCTCAAAGACTTATCTAATTCAGTTGGAAAGTTGGTTTCACTACCAACAACAAAGTAACCGTAAGACTCTTCAAAAGTTATATCTATTCCGAAAGAATCATTAATCAGCCCATTATTGATTAAATGCTTATAATTATGCGAACTTTTACCTAATAGTAAGTCAATAAATATAGACATAATTAGCTCTTTTTTCATAATGTTCTCTTTTGCAAAATTGGTAGGAGATTGTTTGATAGCTAAAATGTAATTAGGAATATCAACTTCAAGTTTTAACTCTGAAGATTTTTTATTAGGAATATTGTCTTGTAGGGGGATATTATTTACTAATGAATACCCTTTTTTAAAATTAACACTGGCTTGATTTATTCGAATATGTTCCATCAATTCTTCTGGAATAAAATTACCAGTAACAAATAACACCATATTCTTTGGACTATAAAATGTATTGTGTACTTTATTTAAAATATCTACTGTAATTTCTTTAATTGATGCTTCTGTACCCAATATATCATTTCTGATTGGATGATTCTTGAATACATTTCTTATTAATGTCATATAAGCAACTGTGTTTGGATCATCATCATACATTTTTATTTCTTGAGTTATAATACTTTTTTCTTTTTCAACTCCTTCTTTCGTAAAAGAAGGGAATTGAACAAAATTTAACAATAAATCAAGATTTTTTATTAAATTATCTGTGCAAGAGAATAGATATGTTGTCCTATTGTTTTGAGTAAAGGCATTTACTCTTGCTTGGTTTTTAGCAAATAATGATGATACATCTTCATTGTTTTGCTCAAATAGTTTGTGTTCAAGGAAATGAGCAATACCAAGAGGGAGCTCGATTCTCTCATGTAGTTCGTTTTCAATGGTTGTATCTATCGATCCCAAGTTTGTTGAGAATGTAGCAAATGATTTACTAAATCCTTTTTTTTGTAACAGGTATACATTCAATCCATTGTTCATGACTTCATGATAAAGTTCTTCATTCACTTTTGGGTATAGATATTTATTCATCTTTATCATCTCTCAATAAATAAATTGTGTCTTTTATAAGTTTCTTTGCAACACTACTTATTCCATCTTTTGTTACTGATTTTAGATTTTCTATAATTTTATCTGGATTGAATTCGTCATTAAATAGAGAATCTCTGTTTATTCTTGATGAAAGACCACCATTTGAGTCAAGACTTTCAATAAGATTATTCACCTGAACTGATTTTAATATATCAAGAAGACTATCATCATAATCTTGTGCGATTATTTTTTCTAATATGGAGTCAACTGTAGTAAGTACTTTTTGATAGTCTGTTTGGTTTATTCCTGCAGTTAGGAATACTACACCTTTATAAGGGTCATAACTCGAACCAATGAAGTAAACTAATCCAAGATTTTCACGGATTTCTCTAAAAAGCAAACCTTCTGAAGAACCTCCAAATAAAGTATTAAAGACTATTGCATCAAAGTAATCATTTGAATGATATAAGGAGTCAAAACGATATCCAATTATTAGTTTTGCTTGATTAACATCAATTTTATTAAATATTTCTTTTACATTATCGACAATAACTACTTCGTTATCAATTAAAACTAAATCTTTAGATCTTTCATTAAAATTGAAAGCTTTTTTTATGTCTTTTTCAACAAAATCAAAGTCAATATCACCAACAACGTTTATTGTGATTAAATCATTATTAAGCATATCTTGATATCCGCTAATACATTGTTCTAACGTTACATCTTCAAGGATATCTTTGTCTCCAAGTGCATTAATTCGGTATATTTCATCTTTAAACATAATATTTTGCATTTCTTTAAAGGCATATTTTAGTTTATTTGTATAAATACCACTAAAATATTCTTTTAATAATCTTTTTTCTTCTAAGAATGTCTGTTCATTGAAGAATGGGTTAAATAAGATTTCATTTAGGAATTCAAGAGACTTATCAAATAAAGAATCTTCTTCTAAAGAGTATTGATCATTGATTACGGAAAAATCAAAGCTTATGAAGTGAGATTTCGCAACCTTGCTTACTCCAACATTAAAATGGGCTGCATACATATTTTCTAGATGTGAAGACATAGACTTTCTGGTATCATATGTTTTTGAAACAGCTCTCAGTAAATATGGAATCATACTTCTTATAGCGATTGTTTCTATTGATAAATCATTACCAAAAGATAACTGAATTCTCACAGTTTTAAATTTATCAGTCTTGACCATGTTTAAAGTATATTTGTTATCTTTTATTGTTTTTGTATTCATATTTTATCTCCTAAAAAAAGTGCTTTCGCACTTTTTACTTATTCAGCTAATCCTAGTGCTACATCCATCATTTTAGTGAATGCAGTTTGACGTTCTTCAGCAGTTGTTGCTTCATGTGTTACAAGAGAATCACTAACTGTTAGTAAACACGCAGCATTTTTCCCTGTTACATTTGCATTATGAAATAGTGCAAATGATTCCATTTCAACAGCAATTGTACCATGTTCTTTGTATATTCCTTCGAAAGCTTTCATATTTTCACGATAGAATACATCACTTGAATGAATAGTTCCTTGAATCACTTTGATTCCTAAATCATCTGCTACTTTTAATAATTTGTTATTTAATTCTTTGCTTGGATATTCTTCGTGAATGTCTTTACCACTCTGAACAAAAGCATAACTTGATTCACTCCATACTTTATCAGCTAGCAATACATCATATAGATTTAAATCGGGTGAGTATGCCCCACAACTTCCGATTCTGATAATATTATCAACATCGTAAAACTTATATAGCTCATAAGAATAAATACCAATACTTGCCATTCCCATTCCGCTACCCATTACACTTATTTTTTTACCTTTGTAAGTTCCAGTGAAACCAAACATATTACGAACATTATTGAATTTAACAACATTTTCTAAATATGTATCTGCAATGTATTTAGCTCGAAGTGGATCCCCTGGCATTAGTACAGTCTTTGCTATTGTTCCTTCTTTTGCTTCAATATGCGGTGTACTCATTTTATTTCCTCCTAATATAATTATTTATGTTTTTAATAGTATGTTTCTAATTTTGTTTCAGTTCATAAAGACCCATAGATGCAAATAGTCTTAAATAAAATTTAACAAGTACCCCGACACTTACAGAAAATATTAGTGTCCCGATATTAAACATACCAAATTGTATTCCGGCAATAAAGCCTAATATTACAGCTAACGTTACAGCTGATAGTTCCATTATAACACGAATTAAAATTAATTTCTCTGATTTAAACAGTTTCATAAGAGTTAACATAAATTCATCAAACACTCCTGCTGGAAAGCTTGAGATAATCAATAATGAGCCTCCTAATGGAAGAGTTAAAAATCCGATGATATAAGTTAATATTCTTAAGAAGATATTTTTAGGAATATAGTTTACCAATAGAGTAAGGTTAAATAAATCTATTAAATTCCCAACTATAAAAATAGGGATTGCCATTCCAAGATACTTTAAATCCTTATTACCTACTGTAACAAATACAGTAAAGGTAAGTGCTACCCAAATAGTTGCTTCACCAACAGTAATTCCAGTGAGTTTATGAAGACTATAATGAAGTGTGTCCCATGAACTAACTCCAAGTAGACTTTTTAACATCATTACAACACCAAAAGATATTACAATCATTCCGAGTAAATAAAACGCAATATTCTTTGGGCTAAAAATCATATTATGTTTCTTCATTAGTTTTCTCTTTTAAAATTTTAAGATAGAACCCAAGAAGTGGACCAAGAACTATTGCCATTAAAATAGAACCATAATTTACTGAACCAAATCCAATCCCGGCCATAAATCCGATTCCAATTGCTAGTACAATCCCAAAAACTTCGATTCCAACTCTTACAATAACAACTTTTTCAGTTTTTAAGATGTTCATTATCATAATCATTAATTCATCAAATACAAATGCTGGGAACTTAGATGTAACGATTAATGCAAGACCAAGTGGTATTGTAAGTGCGCCCATGACATAAAATAAAGCTTGCATTAGAAATCCTTCTGTGCGGAAATCTCCTAAGATTATGATATCCCATAAATCAATTGAAACTGCAACAAAGAAGATGGGGATAACCATTAATAAAAGTTTCCATTTTTTAGTTCCTATTAATACGATTGCCATTACTATAATAGCAATAACAAGTGATGTTGTACCAAGAGTCAAATTAAGCAAAACGCTTAGATTATATGTTACGTTATCCCAAGCTCCTGCACCAAGCCTTGATCTAAGCAAAGTAGTAACTCCCATTCCCAAAATAAAAAAACCTAAAAAATAATAACTAATATTTTTAAAGGTAAATTCAAAGTTTCTATTGGTCATTGTAGTACCTCCTAAATTTATTACCGTTGTTAAGTCAATTTTAGGGGACTTCCTACTCCTAACCATATTTTAGGATATAACGATATTGTTATTTTACATAAAAAGCCCTATAAAATCAACAACTTTAACCTTTTTAAAAATATAAGCAAGTCATGTCGACTTGCTTATTCAAAATATTTTGTTATTTCAAAAGTAACCACATCTTCTGTTTGGCTATCAGTATCACTGTAATCAATATTTATTGTACTTTCAGCAAGTGAAATTTTATAGCTTTTTGTGTCCATAAAGAATATAAAGTTATCACCATCATATCTACCACCATGATTTTCTTCATAAAACTGAATAACTTCAGCCAAGGAAAGTTCATAAACAAATCCGTTAATTGATGAATACTCAGGTGTGAAACAGTTATCAATAACATCAATACTACATAATTCTTCAGTATGAGGTTCCACATTACTTGTATCTTCAATTATTCTCATGAATCGTCCCATGTCTTTTATTTCTTCTTCCTCACCAAATGTAGTTGGCCAAAATCCTACTTTTGGAGGAAATGGAATTATAGCAGTTCTATATCTTGTTAAAATTGCTTTTTCATCGACATATTCATTATTTATTGGTAGATACTCTTTTGAATATGCCTCATGAATTTCAGATGCTATGATTGCGAAATTGAAGGGAATTACTATTTTGTTTCCATCTTCAAAAAATTCTGTATATGAGAAGATTATTCTAATTCCGTTTTCAACAACGATAAAAGCATCCACATCATAAATTTCTGAATCTGCAGTAACTTTTACTAAATTGTAGTCATCTTCAGTAGCTCCTAAACTTAGTTCGAGAGCACCGTTTCCTGATTCATTTAAGTAGCGATCAGAATAAGTGTCATCTTCATATAAGTCAAGAAATGAAATGAATTCATCACTAATTTCTTGGTAGTTGTTTATTGCAGTAAATCGATAATTTGATTCTTCTGTATCAATAAAATATAAATATTCCTTGGAAAACGTATATTCAAATACGTTACTTGAATATGAACCATTGTAATAATCATATGATAAAACATCACTTTCAATGAACTCAGTTCCAGATGGAGCTTTGAAAGGATTCTCTGAACATCCGCTTAAGATTAAAACACTGATAAAAACAAAAATAACTAAAATTATTCTTTTCATAAAAATCACTTCCTGTCATTATTATACCAAAAAAGTCTGAATATTCAGACTTTTAAGTATTATTTTAATATATCTGAGCATCTATGGCATAAGCCATCATGTAAATGATCAACTACTTGCCAACATCTATCACAAGTTTCACCATCTGCTTTGGTAACATCTATTGAAAGGTTGTTGAACTCATATTGTCCAACTCCTTCTTTGATTTCAAACTTAGAAACAATAAAAATTTGTCCAAGATTTGCATTCATGCTAGTTAATAACTCTTTAACTTCACCTTTTGGATAAAGTGTTAATAAAGCATTGAAGCTTTTACCGATTACTTTATTATTTCTTGCTTCTTCAAGAGCTTTTAAAACATTGTCTCTTATTAACATGAAGTTTTCATATTTCTCAACAAGATCTAATTCACCAAGTTCAACATATTCAGGCATATTTTCTAGATAGACATTGCCATAAGAATGTGATGGTAATTGAAGGTACGCTTCATTAGTAGTATGAGGTAAGAATGGTGTTAATAATTGTAATAAGGCTAGAGTAGTATCATATAAAACAGTTTGGATACTTCTTCGTGCATGATTATCTGCTTTTTCAATGTATAGAACATCTTTTGTGAAATCTAGATAAAATGCACTTAATTCTCTAGTCACAAAGTTTGTTATATCACGGTAAACTGAATCAAATTCAAAGTTATCATATCTTTCAGTAACATCCTTTATTAAATTATTAAGTTTTAATTCAACAAACTTATCTACTTCGTTTAATTCATTAAATTCAACTCTATCTTTTGCAGGATCAAAATCAAATAAGTTTCCTAACATAAAGCGAATTGTGTTTCTTATCTTACGGTATGACTCACTTACTTGTTTCATAGTTAGATTACTTATTCTAACATCACTTTGATAATCAACACTAGCTACCCATAATCTTAGAATGTCTGCACCACTTTGTTTCATTATTTTTAATGGATCAATAGCGTTTCCAAGAGACTTAGACATTTTTTTTCCGTCATCTGTAAGAACAAAACCGTGAGTTAAACAAGTTTTATAAGGGCTTTTACCCATTGATGCAACTCCTGTTGATAAACTACTGTTAAACCAACCACGGTATTGATCGCTTCCTTCTAAATATAGATCACTAGGATAAGGAAGACCGAAATCTTTCATACCACCGTGATGTGAAGTTCCTGAATCAAACCAAACATCTAAAATGTCAGTTTCTTTCGTAAATAATCCGTTAGGTGAGGCACTGTTTGTATAATCTTTAGGTAATAATTCCTTTGCACTCAAAGTATACCAAGCGTTTGATCCTTGTTCTTCGAAGATATTTGCTACATGGTTAATCACTTCTTTATCTAAAATACTAGTTCCGTCTTCATTATAAAAAACAGGAATTGGTACACCCCAAGTTCTTTGACGAGAAATACACCATGCTTTTCTGTCTTTCACCATATTTGTCATTCTTAGTTCTCCCCATTTAGGGAACCAATTAACTTTTTCGATTTCTTTCATCATGTCATCTTTTAACGATTCTATTGATGCGAACCATTGAGCTGTTGCTCTAAAGATTACTGGTTTTCTGGTTCTCCAATCATGTGGATAACTATGAGTTATCCATTGTAATTTAAGAAGATATCCTAAATCATCAAGATCTAGTACTACACTCTTATTACAATCTTCTATAAATTCGCCTTCATATTTACCAGCTTCTGCTGTCATGAATCCTTTTGAATCAACTGGACAAAGTGTTTCTAGTCCGTATTTTTGACCAATTATGAAGTCGTCTTCCCCATGTCCTGGAGCCGTATGAACAAGTCCAGTTCCGCCTTCAACAGTAACATGGTGTCCTAATACTACAGGACTAATTCTATCATATAAAGGATGTTTGTATGTTAAGCCTTCAAGGTCTCTACCTTTTACTTCTTTAAGACTTACAACGCTTATCCATTCAAGTGTTTTCGTAAGTTCAGCTATTAATGCAGTAGCTACTAAATAAACTACTTCATCATTAACTTTAATGAATGTATAATCAAAGTCATCTCCTACAGCTATTGCTAGGTTTGCTGGAATTGTCCATGGAGTAGTTGTCCAAACTAAATATTTGAAATCTTCAGGATAGACATCTTTTTTATCTACAGCATCCATCGAAACATATATTGATGGAGATTTTTTGTCATGATATTCTATTTCTGCTTCTGCAAGTGCAGTTTCACTTGATGGTGACCAAAAAATCGGTTTTAGTCCTTTAAAGATTAATCCTTTTTCAGCCATATCAGCAAATATTCTAAGCTGTGAAGCTTCGTATTTTGCATCCAAAGTAATATACGGATTATCCCATTCTCCTAAGATACCTAGTCTTTTGAACTGTGTACGTTGTTTATCTACTTGTTCTAAAGCGTAACTAGCACACATTTTTCTAAATTCAACCTTATCAATAATATTACGATTTACTTTCTTTGTTTTAACTAAAGCTGTTTCAATAGGAAGACCATGAGTATCCCACCCTGGAACATATCTAGTATAAAAACCCTTCATACTTTTGTATCTAACAACAAAGTCTTTTAAGGTTTTATTTAAAGCATGACCAATATGGATATCACCATTTGCGTAAGGTGGTCCATCATGAAGTACATATTCAGTATTTCCTTTGTTTTTTGTGAGTCTTTTGTTGTATAAATCAAGTTCATTCCATTTTTCTTGCATAATAGGCTCATTATTTCCGAGATTTCCCCTCATTGGAAAATCAGTTTTTGGTAACAATAAACTATCTTTGTAATCTTTGCTCATAATAAATCACTCCTTTTTCATATAAAAAAATCGCCCTTAAAAATAAGGACGAACATATATCCGCGGTACCACCTTGGTTCTAGTTAAAAAACTAGCTCTCTAATCTTTATAACGGAAAGACATCCGAAGTATCTTACTAATGTTTCAGATACTCACTCATAGGGGATACATTTAATTGTGTTTATCCAAGCTTTCAGCGGGTACTTGGTCTCTAAATATAAACTGTTATTAAATGTTTATCCTAATCATAGATTTTATACTTTATATTTTAACAAATAAAAACTAAAACACAACCTTTTTAGATACATTTTATTTATTTGTATAAAATATAATATAGATATTCTTATATTATTTAATTCTTTATGAGAGCGTAGTAATCATATTGCTTAAGTTTGAAAGTCCCCATGAATATAGAAGGAGACCTAAAATAGGTGTAAAATCCATCATCCCAAAAACTAGTAAACCACGAAATATTCTCATATATGGATTAGCTAGTTGATGAATTAATTTAAAAATCCTTGTATTTCTTAATTCTGGTATCCAAGAACTTATAACATAAGCGATTAACACCCAATAATAAGCTGTTAGTAACCAATAAACTGCTTCAAGTAATAAAACCATAATCTTTACTCCTTATAATCTTCTACAAATTTTCTTAATGTTCCATCTTTATAATCTGTTTTAGTTGCGAACAGAAAAATGGTCGGTTGAATAACTTCAATTTCTCCATCAAGTGCATAGATAACTCCACTTAGGAAAGTGATAACTTTGTTCGCTTCAATTTCGTTATAATCTTCGTAATTTACAATAAGAGGTACACCTTTTAAAAGTTTTTTTGCAAGTTTCATAACATCTACTTGCTTTTCCATTACAACAAACTCTACACGATCAATTGCTTTTTTCTTTCTGGCCATTGTTACACCTCTTTCTTAAATAGTACACTACCTAGTCTTAAAAATGTTGCTTTATGCTTCATTGCTATTAGATAATCATTGCTCATTCCAATTGATAATTCAGGTAGTTCTAAATCAAGTTCTTCTTTAATTAATATCTGTAAATCATTCAATTTTTGAAATTCTTGATTGATAATAGATTCATCATCAGTTAATTCAGCCATTCCCATAAGACCAATCACTACAATTTTATCATGGTTGCTGATTTCTTGTATAAAAGGTATTACTTCATCAATATTAAGACCGTGTTTTGAATCTTCACTACTAATATTGACTTGAACAAAACACTTTAATGGTGCTGTTCTTCTCTTTTGGATTTCATCTGCTAAATTTATTGTATCTAGCGAGTGAAGGTAGTCAATATCATTGATGATTTTCTTTGTTTTTTTGGTTTGAAGAGTTCCAATTAAGTGCCAAGTAATGTCTAAACCACTCAACTCAGAATTTTTCTCCATAAAAGACTCTACTCTATTTTCTCCAAAATTAGTTATTCCAGTATTATACAAATCTCTCATTTCAGTTGAATTGAAATATTTAGTAGCTGCGACCACTGTTACTTTAGGATCATTTATTGTATTTAAAACATCTTTTGTGTAAAAAATCATTTTTTTCTACCACTATATGTGAAAATACTAGTTAAAACAAATCCAAACGCAGCTAATACGAAAATCAATGTATCTGGCATTGATTGCCAAAATGCAATAAGTAATAAAATTATTAACATACTTATTCCATAAATAATTTGATAAGATCTTTTCATTTTATCATCTCCATAATTTATAAATTAAAAAAGCACCTAAGGCGCTTATTTAAATCTTGATTTTAGCCAAGATGGAATAGCAGTTTTTGATGGTGGTTCTTCTTCAACTGGTTCTTCTTTTTTTCCTCTTTTACGAGATTTTTTAGAAGTTTTTTTAGTTGTAACATCATCATCTTCAACTACAGCATCATGTGGAGTATTTCCAATTTCGCTAAATTCAACAGATCGATTTTCATCAAAACCAGCAGCAATTACAGTTACAATGATTTCATCTTGGATATCTTGATTAATCGTTGTACCATAAATAATGTTTATTTCTGTTTTACTTGCGTTTTGGATAGCTTCAACAGCTTCGTTAACTTCCCATAGTGCAATATCAATACCACTGGCAATATTTACAACTGCATCAGTTGCTCCATCAATATTAGCATCTAAAAGTGGAGAGTGAATTGCTTTTTTAGCAGCTTCAATAGCGCGGTCTGGGCCACTAGCAATTCCGATTCCCATTAAGGCAGTACCTTTATCTTTCATAACAGTTTTTATGTCAGCAAAATCTACGTTAATTAGTCCAGGAACTGTGATTATCTCAGCAATACCTTGAACTCCTTGACGAAGTACATTATCTGCTTCTCTGAATGCTTCTAACATAGAAGTAGATCGATCAACAACATAAAGTAAACGGTCATTTGGAACTACAATTAAAGTATCAACATAAGGTTTCAAAGCATCTAAACCTTCAAGTGCGGTAGCGACTCTTCTTCGACCTTCGAAACTGAATGGTTTTGTAACAATACCAATTGTTAAACATCCCATTTCCCTTGAAATTCTAGCAATTACTGGAGCGGCACCTGTACCGGTTCCACCACCCATACCTGCAGTAATGAATACCATGTCAGAATCACTTAGTAATTCACGAATTTCATCTTCTGATTCGATTGCGGCACGTCTTCCTATATCAGGATCTGCTCCTGCCCCAAGACCTCTAGTTAACATTTTACCTATTTGTATTCTAGAATCAGCCTTAGAAAGTCTTAATACTTGTGCGTCTGTGTTAATAGCTACGAACTCAACACCTTGAACTTCATTTTCAATCATTCTGTTCACTGCGTTTCCTCCGCCACCACCAACTCCGATTACCTTAATTGAGGGCTTTTGATTAAAATTATCGATTGATTCAAACATAGATTATACCTCCAATTAACTTATTAATTAATTATATCATTTTTATGGTGTAAAATAAACAATATTTTTATAAAAATGGCTTATGTAGTTTATTTATAGTATTTTTTGAAAAATTCTTCTTTGAAATCACCTAGTGAATCATTTTTGATTGCATCTCTAATTTGTTTTGTTAGATTCTTTAAAAAATATAAATTATGGTAGCTTACTAACCTTGGACCAAGTAATTCATCAGCCTTAAAAAGATGTCTTAAATAGCTTTTTGAGTAGGTTGTACAAACCTTGCAATCGCATTCTGAATCAAGTGGTTCCATATCACTTTCATAGACTTTACTTTTGATAGTTATTCTTCCTGATGAGGTCATGGCACTTCCGTGTCTTGCGAGTCTTGTTGGATTTACACAATCAAACATGTCCATTCCTCTAATAACTCCTTCTAATATATCATCAGGAGTTCCAACCCCCATTAAATATCTTGGTTTATCTTTTGGCATGACATCTACTAAGTAGTCAAGCACAAGGTATTGTTCTTCTTTGGACTCTCCAACACTCAATCCACCAATACTATATCCAGGAAAATCCATTTCAATTAGAGCATTTGCGCACATTATACGTAAGTCTTTGTGTGGTCCACCTTGGACAATTCCAAAAAGTGATTGGTCAGCTCTGTCTCCATGTTCTTTTTTCCCACGTGCAGCCCATCTAATTGTTCTTTCAACAGACTCTTTCATGTATTCGTATGTGGAATCAAATGGAGGACATTCATCAAAACTCATGATGATATCAGCACCTAAATTATGTTGAATTCTGATTGAATCTTCAGGACTCATGAATAATTTTGCTCCACTTTTATGATGTCTAAATTCAACACCTTCTTCTGATATTTTTCTTATCTTTGAAAGACTGAAAACTTGGAAACCACCACTATCAGTTAAGAGAGAATGATTCCATTTCATGAACCCTCTAATACCTCCGTGTTTTTTCACAATTTCATCACCAGGTTCTAACCATAAATGATACGTGTTTCCTAAAATCAGTCCATCACTTACTTCTTCTATTTCTTTATTCTCAAGTGTTTTTACGGTAGCTTTTGTACCCACAGGCATAAATACAGGAGTTTCAATACTTCCATGAGGAGTATGTAATATTCCTAATCTAGCACCTGTTTGTTTACATTCGTGAATCAATTCATATTTTATTGCCATATTATCACCAAATTCATTATATAGTACTATTTTTTATTTTTCTACCCTATTTCATGTTTTTCTTTGCATTAGAAATCATTAGTCTAATTCTGTTTAACTGATTTATCTCTGTAGCTGATGTATCATAGTCAATTGTGACGATGTTACTTTCAGGGAAATTGTCTTTAATTCTCTTGATCATTCCTTTTCCAGCGATATGGTTAGGAAGACAACCAAATGGTTGTGTACAGACAATATTTGGCACATCACTATGGATTAAATGAACCATTTCAGCGGTCAATAACCAACCTTCACCAACGTGGGTTCCATGACCAATAAAACCTTTAGCTAAAGCCTTTACTTCATGATAAGTAAGTGGTTTAACAAAACCGTATTTATCTAATATGTTTGCGACTACTTTTTTTCTTTTCTCAACAAATGCTACAGTAACTAGATTCTTAAATCTTGATAACTTGCTTCCACCATAGTGCAAGACATCATAAGCTGCTGAATCAAAAGTATATAAGAAGAAGTCAAAGATACTAGGTGTTATTACCTCGCAACCTTCGTCTCTTAGTACTTGTTCTAAATTGTTATTTCCAAGTGGAGAGTATTTTACATAAATTTCTCCAACTATTCCAATTTTAGGTTTTAAGACTATTTTATCTACTTCTATTTCTGAAAACCTCTTTACTACTTTATCAATTAGTTTTCTAGGTTGACGCCATGCTCTTAAATCGTTATAACTAACGCTTCTAGCAAGTTGTTTGTGAGCTTTTTTATACACACGCATTGTTTCTCCTTTATTTACTTCATAAGGGATTTTCTCATTTACAACTTGCATTAAGATATCACCAAAGATCAATGAATTAGTTAGTTTAAAAATCATTCTTGTACTAATGTTAAACCCAGGGTTGCTTTCTAGTCCTACAGAGTTAAAGCTAATTATTGGGATGAACTCGTATCCTGCTTTTATGAATGCTTTCCTAATGAGACTTAAATAATTACTAGCGCGGCATCCTCCGCCTGTTTGGGTGATCATTACAGCTATTTTATGGATATCATATCCACCAGATTTAATTGCATCAATGAATTGTCCAATCACAAGCATTGCAGGAACGCAAATATCATTATGCGAGTATTTTAATCCTTCATTTATTAAATCAAATGAATGATTTTGCAATATTTCGGCTTGATATCCTTCGCTTTCTAAAATATCAACGAAAAAATCAAAATGGTATGGTGCCATTGAAGGAATTAATATTTTGTATTCTTTTTTCATTTCTTTTGTGAAGACAATTCTCTTTCCATCATATACTAGTTTTGACATTATAATTCTCCTTTCATGGTAGAAAGAAGGCTTCTAACTCTAATATTGACTGTTCCTAAGTTATTTACTTCGTCTATCTTTATCTGTGTATATAATTTATGATTTTTTTCTAAAATGTTTTTTACTTCATCTGTTGTAATTGCATCAAGCCCACATCCAAAAGATACTAATTGAATTAAATTAGCATTTTTATATTTGGAAATAAATTTTGCTGAATCGTATAATCTTGTATGATATGTCCATTGATTTAACACATTTACTTTTGTTTGATCAGCATATGTATTTACAGAATCTTCACTAATTACAACAATTCCTAAACTTTGTAGTAATTTTGGAATACCATGATTTATTTCTGGATCAATATGGTATGGTCTTCCTGCGAGTAAAACGATGTTTTTATTATTAGATATACCATATTCTAGACTTCTTTTTCCTTCGTGCAAGACATCATCACGATAGTTTTTATATTCAGTAATAGCTAAGTGGTAGGCTCTTATCATATCTTTTTTCTTCATATTAAGTTTTTCAGAAAAACATGTTTCAATATTTTTTAGGAAATAGCTCACTTTATTTAGACTTACATATGGATCTATATAGGTATTTAAATTAACATTATCCATATTAGCCCCAATTACTTCAGGGTAAAAGGCAACAATAGGACAATTGAATTCATTATCTCTGTGTTCTTTTTCGGCAAAGTTATAAGGAATATTAGGATAGAATAAGTAGTCAATATCTTTTAATAGTAAGTTTTCAATATGACCATGAACAAGTTTAGCAGGGTAACATATTGTATCACTAGGAATAGTTTCTTGCCCCAGTTCATATATTGTCTTACTTGAGCGGTCCGAATAGATAATTTCGTATCCAAGAGTATCAAAGAAAGTAAACCAAAATGGAATATTTTCATACATATTAAGGACTAAAGGTATTCCTATTTTTTTCTTATATGTTTTTGAAGGATCTGATACATAGCTAGTGATTTTATCATATTTATAGAGATATAAATTTGGTAATTGATGATTATCAGATACAATGTTTGCACCTTTATCACATCTATTACCTGAAATGTACTTTTTATCATTAAAGATATTTATTGTAAGAGCGCAGAAATTACTGCATTTTCTGCATACTGCACTTTTTGTATGATATGAAAATTTATCCAGCCCTTCTTTTGTTAGAATATCTGATTTCTCTTTTTTATGTTCTTTAGCAACAAGTGCTGCTCCAAAAGCACCCATTAAACCAGCAATGTTGGGTCTAACTACTTCTGTACCAATTTCTTGTTCAAAGGCACGAAGTACTCCGTTGTTATAGAAGGTACCGCCTTGTACAATAATTTTTTCACCAAATTCAGCTTTTACATCAACTGCACGAATTACTTTGTATAAAGCGTTCTTAACAACACTATATGCAAGACCTGCACTAATATCACTTGTACTAGCACCTTCTGCTTGTGCTTGTTTTACTCCACTATTCATAAATACTGTACATCTACTACCAAGATCAACGGGCTTTGTTGATTCTAAGGCAAGAGCGGCAAAATCTTTTATTTCATGGCCTAAAGATGTTGAAAATGTTTCAATGAAAGAACCACACCCAGAACTACAAGCTTCATTAAGGATAATTGTAGTGATAACTCCGTTTTCTACTTTAAAGCATTTCATATCTTGACCACCAATGTCAATTATAAATTGAACATCAGGGATGAAGTGTTTTGCGGCTTTGTAGTGGCAAATAGTCTCTACTTCACCATTGTCTAAATTAAAAGCATTTTTGATTAATTGTTCTCCATATCCAGTTGAATAAGCACTTTTAATAGTAATACTATCTCCTGTTTTTTCATATAATTCATAAAGTGCATGTTTAACCATATCAACAGGATTACCTTTGTTATGGGAATAAAAGCTATATAATATATCATTATGTTCACTTAATAAAACAAGTTTTGTTGTTGTGCTACCGGCGTCAATTCCTAAATAGGCATCTCCACTATAGGATTTTATATCTATTTCTTCAACTCTAGCTAAATCATGTCTTTTTGAAAATGATTGATAATCTTCATCATTTTCAAAAAGAGGTTTTAGAGTTTTCTTTGTGTTTCTTCTATCAATTTTTTCATATTTATCAACAGAAGACATAAGTTCTTCTATTGTTGAAGATGTTTCATTAGCTAAAAGGGCTGCCCCAAAGGCAACAAAAACTTCTCCGTCTTTTGGTACAAAAACGTCTTCTAGTTTAAGAAACTCTATAAACCTTTTTCTTAGTTCACTTGCAAAAGTAAGAGGTCCACCTAAAAATGCTACTCTTCCTTTTATTTTTCTTCCTTGAGAAAGTCCCGCAATAGTCTGGTTTACTATTGCCTGGTAAATACTTATTGCTATATCTTCATGTCTTGCTCCTTGATTTAAAAGTGGTTGTATATCACTTTTTGCAAATACCCCACATCTTGAAGCAATTGGATATATTTTTTCATAGTTTTTAGCAAGCTCATTAACCTCAGCACTATCCACATCTAGCAATGTAGCCATTTGATCTATAAAAGCACCAGTTCCACCAGCGCAAGTTCCGTTCATACGTTGTTCAACATTATTTCCATCAAAAAAGATGATTTTAGCATCTTCTCCGCCTAGTTCTATACATACATCGAATTTTTCACCATCATATGTTAAGGCTTCAGTTGCACTAATCACTTCTTGTGTGAATTGTCTTTTTATGCCTTCTGCTAAAAACATACTAGCACTACCAGTAAAGTTAAAAAACATCTTTTGATTATTAAAAGTATCTTCAATATCTTTTAATAAGTTTGTTAAAGATGTATTTATACTGCTTTTGTGTCGCAGATATTTTTTAAATAATATCTCATTAGATTCGTTAATTACGACAGCTTTTATTGTTGTACTACCTATATCAATTCCAACTCTATTCATCATCATGTCTCACCAACATTCTCTTGCCTTTTCCATTATATAATAAAAAAAACAATTATATAAGAAAATAATGTGAAAATATAAAATACATACCCTTTATTTCAAATAACAATCATTTAATTGACAAAATTTGATAATTAATATATATTTAATGTGCTTATAAACATACGCAGTTCGTAACCATCCTGCGATATCAAAACTAGGAGGAAATACTATGAGTAATGAAATACTATGGATTTTATTTGCCCTTGTAAACTTTGCATTAATTACTTTATCATATAAATTATTTGGTAAAACGGGATTATTTGCATGGATTGCACTTGGTACAATACTAGCCAACATTCAAGTTACAAAAACAATTGATTTTAATTTCTTTGGACTTCATTTAGTGGCTACACTTGGCAATATTATGTATGGTACACTTTTTTTAGTAACTGATGCACTTGGTGAAAAGTACGGTATTAAAGATGCTAAGAAAGCTGTGTATATTGGATTCTTTAGTTTGTTAGCTACGGTTATTATCATGAAGTTCTCAATTTGGTTCATTCCAAGTGTGGATGATTTCGCAAATGATTCAATAGCTACAATATTTAATATGTTGCCTAGAATTGCATTAGGTAGTTTGTCAGCATATATTGTTAGTCAGCTGTTTGATGTCTATATGTTCCAAAAAATCAGATCCAAACTTCCAGGTGATAAATATTTATGGGTTAGAAATAATGGTTCTACCCTAATAAGCCAATTAATCGATACATCAATTTTTGTTCCAATAGCTTTTATTGGTGAATTTCCAAATGATATTATCTTAGATATTTTTATAACAACTTATTTAATCAAGGTAATAGTTGCTTTCATGGATACTCCATTTATATATTTAATGAAGAAAATCAAGCCATTACAAGAATGAATTTAGTGAACTATTCAATTTTGAGTAGTTCTTTTTTTTGATAAAAAGGCAAACCATACAAATAACTTAAAAAGGCAGCGAATGGAATCCAAAAGATCATATAATACCATTTTGAGACTTCGTATAAATCGTTTAATGGAGTTCCACTAACTGCGGGGTGCATTGTATAAAACATATTTAATTCTTCAGGTTTATTAACCAATAGATTGATTATAGTCATGATAAATGTTAAAGAAAATGTAACATAGAAGAAAAATTTCCAATCTTCTTTTACAATCTTATAATCATATACTTTCATCATATAGAAAGCTGATGCAATTATTCCAGTATGTCTAAAGAAAAATTGATAGAAATTGTATTTTTCTGGACCTTCCATAACAGTTGGACCAAGTAATGAAAGTAATGCTCCAAACCCCCAAAAGAAGGTAAGTTTAAACAATGTCTTATTTTTCGTTATCAATGTCAGTCCCCCAAGGAATGTAGCATATCCACATGTTGCTACTGGTAAATAGTGATACCATTCCATGTTTAAAGAATATGAATACATCCACAGATTAATATTCGTAAAAATTAAAGATACCCCAAAAAGAATTCTTATAAAGTTCTCATATTTCAGTGATTTCAATAGATGACCATATCTAAGTAATAGGGTTAAAAAGGCAATTATAATTATAAGAGAAATAATATGGGTCAACGAAAACATTTGGAAATTTGACGTAGATTCATCCGGAATTCTTGTAAAAAAGACTATAATGATATTCATCTGACACCGCCTGACTATATTAATTAAATATATATAGATTGACTAAAACTTATTATATTTATTATATATTAAATAGAAAATAAAAACAAAAGATTGTAAACGCTAACATAGTAATGTATAATATTTTTGGAATAAAAATCAATTATTATCTGGAGGAAAATATGGACAGAAAATATGTAGCGCCACCTTATCGCATTAAGATGGTCGAACCAATTAAAATGACAACTAAAGAAGAAAGAATTGTGTATTTGAAAACTGCAGGATATAATCCTTTCTCTTTGAGAAGTGAGGATGTTTATATAGATTTACTCACAGATAGCGGAACTGGAGCTATGAGCCATTTTCAATGGGCTGCTTTAATGCAAGGTGATGAAGCTTATGCTGGCTCTAGAAGCTTTTATAAGTTTGAAAAAGTAGTGAAAGACATTACAGGATATAATTATGTTATCCCAGCGCATCAAGGACGAGGGGCTGAGCAAGTTGCTTTACCACAATTAGTCAATAAAAAGGGTATGTATTTTATATCTAATATGCATTTTGATACAACAAGAGCTCATGTTGAAATGGCAGGAGCTAGAGCGCTAGATTGTGTAATTGATGAGTGTTTTGATACAGAAAACTATCATCCTTTCAAAGGTAATTTTGATTTAATCAGGTTAGAAGAATTAATCCTTGAAAAAGGAAAAAAGAATATTGCTGGAATTATCTTCACAATTACTAACAATAGTGCAGGTGGACAACCAGTAAGTATGGAAAATTTGAATAAAGTTACTGAAATTGCTAACAAAAACAATATAACTATTATTATTGATGGAGCAAGATACGCAGAAAACGCTTATTTCGTAAAAACCAGAGAAAAAGGATACGAAAACAAATCAATAAGAGAAATAGCTAGAGAAGTATTTGATTTAGCAGATATATGTTTAATGAGTAGTAAAAAAGATGGGTTAAGTAATATTGGAGGGTTTATAGCTATTAAAAACGACACTGATTTCTACAATAAATGTAGGACTTATATAGTTCCGATGGAAGGATTCCCTACTTATGGTGGCCTTGCAGGTAGAGATATGGAAGCACTAAGTGTTGGACTTCAAGAAGCTTTAGAGGAAGATTATTTACAACACCGCTTAGATCAAGTAAGATATTTAGGTGACAAATTGAGAGATGCTGGAGTACCAATACAATACCCTACTGGGGGGCATGCTGTTTTTGTTGATTGCAAAAAGTTTGTGCCACATATTCCTTATTATGAATTTCCAGCTCAGAGTGTTACCAATGCAGTTTATATTGAAGCTGGAGTTAGAGCAGTAGAAATTGGTTCTTTCTTACTCGGAAGAGATCCAGATACTGGAAAAAATCTAGAAAGTCCACTGGAATTAATGAGATTGACAATACCAAGAAGGACTTATACATATAAACATTTAGATGTTGTAGCTGACGCAGTAATTGAAGTATTTAAAAATAGAGATTCACTTGTAGGATTAGGATTTGATTATGAACCACCAGTTCTAAGACACTTTACTGCAAAACTGAGACCATTAAAATAATAAAAATAAAGCTGACAAGAAATTGTCTGCTTTTGTTTGTTTTAGTCTTTATTTAACCGTTGTTAATGAACATACTGTCACCAAAACTAAAAAATCTATATTTTTCATTAATCGCTTCTTTATAGGCTTTAGTGATGTTTTCTTTTCCTGCAAGTGCACTTACTAACATTAACAAAGTTGATTTTGGTAAGTGAAAATTAGTAATTAATGCATCTGCAGATTTAAAAGTGTAACCTGGATATATGAATATATCGCTCCATGCAGAGACTTCTCGAAAGTTATCATAATCTCTAAGTATAGTTTCAAGAGTTCTTAAAGAAGTAGTTCCAACCGCAATAATCTTATTATTATTAGATTTAGCGTTATTTAAGATGTCAGCATTTTCTTTAGTCATTTGATAGAATTCACTGTGCATATGATGATCTTCTACTGCATCTACTTGAACAGGTCTAAAAGTTCCAAGTCCAACATGAAGAGTTATGTAAGCAATTTTTACTTTTTTAAGATTGATTCTTTTTAGTAAATCTTTTGTGAAATGAAGTCCTGCTGTTGGTGCTGCTGCACTTCCCTTATATTTGTTATATACAGTTTGATATCTATTTTGGTCAATTAATTTCTCATGAATATATGGAGGAAGAGGCATTTCACCAAGTTGGTCAATAATTTCGTAAAAAACTCCTTCATAAATCATTTCAAAATCTCTGATTCCTTCATCATAAACCATTGTACATCTTGCTTTTAAAATTCCTTCACCAAAAGATATTACTGTACCTACACTAATTTTACGGGCTTTTTTGACCAGACATTGCCAAATATTATCATTTTGCTGTTTAAGTAGTAAAATTTCAATAGCTGCTAGTGTTTCTTCCTTGATTCCGAATAATCTTGCAGGTATTACAGATGTATCATTTAGTACCAATACATCCCCTTCATTTAAATAATCCACAATATTAGTAAAATGGTCATGTTTAATATTCCCGCTAGTTTTATTCAATATTAGTAGTCTAGAAGCACTTCTATTTTTAAGCGGTGTTTGTGCAATTAACTTTGTTGGTAGTACATAATCAAAGTCACTAACTTTCATTAAAATAACCTCGCATTATGAGTCTTTTTTAAATGTTTATATGCTTTTTCTGTAGCAACTCTACCTCTTTGAGTACGTTTTATGAATCCAATTTGTAGCAAATAGGGTTCATATACATCTTCAATAGTAGTAGCTTCTTCCCCAATTGAGGCCGCTAAACTCTCGACACCTACTGGTCCACCTTCGAATTTTTCGATTATTCCTAGTAAATAGTCATGATCTTTTGAATCAAGTCCTATTTCATCAATATGAAGCTTCCCTAATGCTAATTTACAAATGTCCATACTTATGATTCCGTCATTCAAAACATCAGCGAAATCTCTTACTCTTCTAAATAGTCTATTGGTAATTCTCGGCGTACCTCTGCTTCTTCTTGCAATTTCAAACAAAGCATCTTTATGAATTTCACATTCGAAAATTTTTGATGTTCTTTCACAAATTTGTTCTAGTTCTGATTCATTATAAAATTCTAATTTATGGACAACACCAAATCTATCTCTTAACGGTGCGCTTAAGTCTCCATATCTTGTTGTAGCACCTACAAGAGTGAATGGTGGTAAATCTACTCTAATTGACTTAGAAGTTGTGTCTCTTCCAACAATAATATCAATAACAAAATCTTCCATAGCTGGATACAAAATTTCTTCAACAATTCTAGGTAGTCTATGGATCTCATCTATAAACAAAATGTCCCCTGGTTCTAGGCTTGTTAATATGACTGCTAAATCCCCACTTTTTTCAATTGAAGGACCGCTTGTTACTTTTATGTTAACTCCTATTTCATTGGCTATTATATTGGCTAATGTCGTTTTTCCAAGTCCAGGTGGCCCATATAAAAGGACATGATCTAATGCTTCATTTCTATTCTTTGCTGCTCGAATAAAAATATCCATCATTTCTTTCACTTTATTTTGCCCAATATACTCTTTTAAAAACTTTGGTCTCAAAGACAAAATTTCTATGTCTTCTTCAAGTATTTCATTAGTTAGAATTTTATTTTCCATTTTTGAACACCTCATAAAAATTATACATTAAACACAGATTTTTACAAAATCATTTTTGAAATTATATATATATAATATATAAATATTGTATTACGTTTTAATATATGATAGAATTATGACAGGAAATGGCTGTTTCATCGCATTTAGGAGGTGCTGTATTTTGAAGAATAAAGATTTGAAGAGTTTTGATATAGCATCTTATGATGTTGAGATCGAATATAATTCTAAAATAGCACCAATTGTTAAGAAAATTAGTAAATTAAATAGTAGTCATGATAAAAGGTCTATGAAATCACATAAAGACTTTTTGTCTAAAGAAAAAAAATCAAGAGAAGATCTTAATATTCTTAGTGAAAAAACAGAACTTAAATTGCAAAGAATTGAAAAAGCTGTCGAAAATAAGCGTATTAAGTTAAGAACTAAGGATCAAAGAATTAAAAAAGAGTTTGAAGTATATAAAACTGAAGAAAAAGCAAAAAGTGTTATTAGAGTCGAAGAAATTAACCAAATTGTTAAAGAACTAAATTCTTCTGAAATAGTAGATACTAATAAAGTTCAGACTAGATATAGAGAAAATGTAAAATCCTATGTTGAAAAGCTAGATATATACAATAATAACTTCGAGAATAACCATAAGATACATATAAAGCAAATAAAAGAATATTCTGACTTATTAAATAAAAAGTTAGCAGACATAGACAAATTAAAAACCTCTTTAGATAAGGATATTTCTGAGAAGTTACAATCCTATTTGGAAACAAAAGGGATTATAAAGGACAATATTAATGTATCCCTGGCAGAAACTGAAAAACATTTAAATGCAGACACTACTAATATCAAAAAAGTATCTAATTTAAAAGTAAAAGAGATTAAAAAAGAAATTGATATTCTTCAAGACAAACACAAAAAAAGATTTAAAGAATATATTTTACATATCGAAGAACAAATCGAGACCATTAAAAATGATTATGAAGCGAGAAAAGAATTGGTTATGAAGGATCTTCAAATTAATGTAGACAAGCTAGATTTGGCTAAGGAAGATGAAATTGAGAACCAGTCAAAAAACACAAAAAAGACAATTAGAATGAAAATAGAATTATTTAATCTACGAGCTTCTACTACTTTAAAGTATGAAGAACGTATTTTGAATGAGAAAATAGTTTTGTTGGAAGATGAAGTAACTCTATTGAACCGAACTTTATCAAACGAGTTAGAAAATCTTGAAAAACTGGAGATTTTCTTGTTGAATGATCAAAATGAAATTAAAGACACTGGAGATTATTTCAAGGATCTTAATATTTTGACTAAACAGGAATTGAACAATTTTGAACTTTCTAATAATGAGTACTTAATTAAAAATGAGCGTTTAAAAACGGAGTTCATCAGTAAGTACACAGATTTATTCGATAAATTTAAACAAAGCTTGTTATCTCTAAATAAGTCATCAATTGAACAATTGACTGTTATTAACCAAGAAATAGACGAGATTAATAAATTTTTAGACACATCAGAACCATTAAGAGATATTGAAGAAAGTAACTTGCGTGAAAAGATTGAAGTTACTGAGATAAAAGAACGATATAACATTAAACACGCTAAGCAAAAACATGAGTTAAAGATTCTGAGTAAAGAACTTGATAATAATATTTTATTTGAAGAAATGAATGTTAAGAATGAATTATTAGATAATAATAAGAATATTACTGATGTTAAAAATAAAGAAATTTTGGATAAAGCTAATGAAATAGCGAAACTAAAACATAGCAAAGCAAATGAATTATATAAACTTAGATTAAATAGCACTAAATTAGAACAAAACATCTTAAAAAGCAGCTTTACCACTGAATTAGAAGTATATGATCTTGAAAAATCTATTACCAGATTTGAAGTACAAAAGGACGATGTTCTTATTTCAAAAGAAATAACTAACAATATGATAAACATAGAAAAAGAAGCAGACTACAAAATAGAAGTAATAAATAACCATCTAGAAGAAGATTTACTTAAATTTACAGAGCAAGTTACTCTCTTGAATAACAAACAAGAGGCTTTTTCGTCTAATATTGACTTACAAATTTCAAAAGAAAAAATAAACAGTGAAAAACAAGTGAATAAAATTATAGATGAAATTGCACTTAAGTATTCTAGAATAGATGAAGCATTTGAAAGAGAAATTAAGGAACCAAAAATAAATGTAATTAAATCTGAAGCAATCATTAATGAAAGACTCAGTAAGTTAGAAGTAGATGATGATATTTTTAGTGACTTCATAAGAGAAACTACTGAAGCTTTATTGGATAAAAATTTATCAATCTATCAAATTATGGAACTAACAGTGAAGAATCCTTTCATTTATAATAATTCTTCAAAATATATTCAAAAAACTTTTGTAGCCCTAATTGAAGCTAACAAATTTATGAACGAACTACAAAAAAGACCAATAGTTAATAAGATTTCTTCTTCTACTGACCAAAGTGAGAATAAGAAATTTAACAAACAATTATCAAAACTAGATGGAGAATTAAATAAGAAACTATCTTTAATTAATTCATCTATAAAAGAAAAAGAATTATTGATAAAGAATCAAATAAAATCAGATTTAATCAAACTATCTAAACAAAAAACAGACAATATCGATACATTAAGAGGAATGATTCTTGATATTCTTGAATCATGTTTCTTATCATTAAAGGATATTAAGAAGGATATCGTTAAAGAGACTTCTGTTTTGTATTTTCCATTACTTAAATTAGACAAAGAGATAATTAAAAATGGAGAGTTAAATGCTTTAAAAGCAAAGAACTTACTTGAAATTGAAAAGAATGAAAAAATTGCTCCAGTTGAAAGACAGTCAGTTGACCTTATTGAACAATTAAATTTAAGCAAGCAAAGCAATTATGACGAACTCGAAGCTGAAAAAAAAGAATTCACAGATCAAGTTGATGGTCTGAAACAAAAAGCTTTATCTGAAATACAGGAAATAGACGAAGAAAGAACAAAACTTATTGAATCTAAACAAGAACAACTAAGAATAATTGAAGAGTCTGAAGAAGCGAAAATTACGAAACAAATGGAGCTTCTAGATGCTAAGAAGTTAAAAATGACTACTGGTTATGAGGATGCTTTACTAAAACTCCAAGGAAAAGACGAAGAAGCAAAAAAGATATACGATTATGAAAATAAAATATACGAAATAGCTTTGGAAACTGCTACTTCAAGATTTAATGATGCTAATCTAAAAACTGAAAATGCTAATCAAATGAATATAAATGAAAATAATCAAAATATAGAAAAGATAAAACAAGACACTAAAAAGTACTTTATGGAGCTCAATAAAGATCTTCTTAATCTTACTAACCAATTTGAGAAAAACATCTTCACAACAAGACCTAGACTTGAAGAATCAATTGGTGATGCTCAAAAAGCCATTGAAAAAGAGGTTGCTATAAAAGAGAAAAGACTTTCAGATTTATTAGAGACACATTCTGAAATAACTCAATCACTGGAGAATGACCTCTTCAATTCATTCCAGGATGGCTATGAAAATTTGATGTTAAATTTAAACAATTATTTGGAACAATATAAAGAAATTGGCGATAATTATATCGCTTCAAATAACGCTTCAAACGTTGTTATCTCAGATAATAACATTGCTTTATCTAACTCATTATTTGAATTAGGAAGTAAGAAGTACAAAATTACATTGGAAAAAATTACCGAAATAAACACTAAGATTATTTAGAAAGGAGGATTACTATGGCAAAAGACCTTAAGAGTAACTTACCTAAAGTTATTTCCAAAGCCAACAGAGAAATATCGACAATTATTGAAAATGATATTGTTTCTGAATCTAAACTGTTGAAAGAGCTTGTTGATCAGGTATTAAGTGCAAATTTAGAAGTTAAAAAGAAAAATAATCAAAGAATTACAGAAACAAAAAGAAAATTATCAGAACTAGATAAAAGCATAAACGATTTAACTAGTAAAATAGATTTAGTAGATCGTGAAACTGTTATTCAGCAATTAAATGAAATGATTGATGCAGAAAATAAAATATTTACTGCTCGTCAAGAAATTCGTTTCTTTGACAATGAAAAAACACCAGAAAGACTAGATAGTCTAGACTCAATATACAATGAATTAATAACTTCTATTCAAAAAGTTAACACATATGAAGATAGTTTCCGCGAAGGATTATTGCATAGTAATGAACTTCTTTTCAATAGACAACACTATTTCACCAAAGAAGCTATAAAAATTATGGACGAGTTATTTGATACTAAAAAACAATACGTTTTTGATGAACTAGAAAAGCTTCAAGAATTAATAATAAAAATTGAATCAATGGAAACTGATTTTTATACATACATAGATAAAAATCTTCAAGAGTGTTTATCACTTAGTGAAGCATCTACTTCTGTTTTTACAGATATAGACGATGATGTTTTTATAAGTGAAAAAATACAAATAAATCATGAGAACACATTAGTTGAAATAAATAATGATTCAAATTTAATAAAAGATAAATTCGAATTAGATAAAGTCGAAATTGACCAATTTTACCTAGATTACGAGGGTTCTGTAAAAGATAAGATAGAAGCTACCCATCTTCAATTATTAGATCAGGAAAAGCACCAGCAAGAGCTAATAGATGATAAATTAAAAGACATTAGACTTCAAATCATTCATGCTGAAAAGAAGAATAATATCTCACAGGTTCAAAAATTGATGAAACAATTTGATAAAGTAGAAAGATCAAAGTCTTCAAAGGTTACCAAACAAATTTCTAAAGAAGCCGGTTCTATTACAAAAAAAATTAAAAGAAAGACATTGGATCAACTTCAAGCACTTGAACTTAAGTACATTACTGATCTAAACAAAAATGAACATTCTTTATTTTTAGAGAATATAAAATTTGAAGAAGCTAAAATTCTCTACAAAATTAAATCAGACTTCACTGCTTTACAGGGAGATGTTGATGTTAATAAACAGAGACTAGCCAAACTGAAAGAGCTTTTAGATACAAAGCTAACAGTAATAAAAGAGCTTAATGGCTTAAAAATTGAATTAAGACAAGCCGAGTTACAAATTATGAAGGATAATGAGCTCTTAGAGCAATCTTTAATAACTTCCTTTAAAGATTTATTACTTGATTTAAAACAAGTTGAGAACTCTAGAATCGTAGCACTCAAAGAAAACATTAATAATCATAGTATCATTAAGATTGAACAAGAGTTTCAAGTTAAAAAAAGTATTGAATTAATTAAACTTGATCAAGAATTAATGGATATTGACAGATTAATTCTTAGAAAGAGAAATGAGACTTTTATTAAAAACGAAAAGATTAAAGAAGAAGCTAATTCAGAGATTATATATCAAGAATCTCTGATTGATATTGCAAAAAAAGAACATGAGCTTCAACTAATTAAAGTAAAGTCTCTATATGAGAACGAAAGAAGCTTATCAGAGGAACAAATTGATAGAGTTAACTTAGGAGTTAAGGTCAATGATGCTTTTGTTAAAACAACTCTTGAAAATCAACTGCTTTTTGCTTCACAACAAATCAGATGCGCAGAAAGCGAATATGAAATCAGAGTTGAAAGTATCAACCTAACACACGGACAAGAACTTGAATATGCAGGTAAGAAAATCAATTATTATAGACAAAAATATGAATACGAAAAATCAAAAATTTCCAAAGATTTAGATGATCAACTAGAAGATTTAAACTATAAACTTCTACTCTTCACTGATGATAAGGACAATAAAAGAATAAAGAAGAAAATTGAAAAACTTAATGCTACATATAATGAATTGATTGAAGAAATTGAAAAAGTTGAAAATGAAGATGTTGAGATTTCACGTTATGAAAAAGTTATCCAAGATGCCGATAGTAGAGCACATGAAGCTATTGAAGAAGCATTAAATCTCAAAGATAAAACTGTAGATTCATTTGAAATTTTATATGATCAAACGAAACAAAAGTATGATCTTATCAAAGAAACTGACCAAACTGAAGACACCAAAGGAATAATGCCTGTTCTCAATAATACGGCTGTTTCTAGTGCAAATAATCGTCTTCAAAAAGCGATTAAAGAAGCAAACGAACTATATAAAGAAAAAATAGCATCTCCAGCTCATGTAATTTCTGATACCAAGAAGATGCTAGAGTCTTTCACAAGCAGCAAGGAATCTGAAGAATACATTGAAGAACAAAAAGATCTTAAAAAACATGCGATTAAAACCCACACACAGTTCATTAATGAACTTGAAGAGGAAAAAGAAAGACTTCTTCTTGTCGTTGATGAAGAACTTCAAAATGTCAAAGAAGATAATACAATAGAACTAAAAAATCTTGAAACAGATATCATCACAGATGTTACTTATCGAAATGAAAAGGACATCGAGAGCGATTACTTTGGCTTATTCAAAAAAGAGACTGACATTTACACAGGATATACTATGGAAGTAAGTAATTTAAGAGATAAAAGATTAGTAGAACACACTAAACTTGCTAAGGATACTCATGCAATGATTAAACAAACCTTTAAACCATACAAAAAGTATATCAGATTTGCTTCAAAAGGATTAAACTCAAAGAAAAAAGATCTAACAAAAGATTTTAACAAAAAACTTAGTAGATCGAAAAGCGAAGTTCAAAGTAAATATCGTAAACTTATAGGTAATATATAAAAAAAACCATCCTCGGATGGTTTTTTTTATGTGATAGTAAGATTTTTAACCCATTTGTAGCTGAAGAATCTCCAAAGTAGTAAAAACAACTTAATAATTTCTTCAACATTAACAATAGCAACTATCCAATATATAGGTAATGTACTATAGATACTTAAAATAAATGCAAGTGGAACACCAATAAGCCACAATGGACCAATTTCGGCTAAGAGTGAGTATACTGTATCTCCACCAGACCTTAAAGTACCAACAATTTGTAGTGCATTTGTAAATTTAATAGGAATATAGAAACTAAATACTTTTAAAATTAATGAAATGTTAGATAAAACATTATGTGGTAAATTTTTAAACATGGATGCAATTGAATCACTAAAAACAAATAGAAGCACTCCAAAAACAATTCCAGCTACAACCCCTAATTTAGTAAAGTTAAGTCCCCACTTCTTAGCAAGTTCTAACTTATTTTCTCCAAGTTTTTTACCAAGCATTATAGCGCAAGCACTACTAAGACCTGCATTAAATGACCAAAACAATCCCATTATTAGATTACTAATTACAATACTTGATATGATTTCTTCACCAATGAAGGCATATGCAATCAGATAAAAACTCATTCCTAAACCCCAAATAGTTTCATTGATAGCTACAGGCAATGCTTTTTTGAATAATTTTTTAATGAAATCGCGGGTTATATTTTTATATTCAATAAATTTAATTCTGAATACTTCTTCTTTTGAAAAAATTAAATAACCAACTAGAAGTATTGCACCTAAACTACTTGAAATTGTAGTTGCAAGTGCCGCTCCTCTAACTCCCATAGCGGCAAATCCTAAGTTACCATTGATAAGAACATAATTTAACAATGTGTTTAATGCAACAACTGAAACGGCAACCATTTGTGGATAACCTACTTTTTCAACACTTCTCATTAACATTCCAATTGCGAATGTAATTGTCATTGAGAAATATGAGAATGCAGCTATTTTAAGATAATCTGATCCATATTGTTTGAACGACTCACTTGTTGATGTGAGTGTATTATGATCAAATATACCTATTAATACTTTTGGAGCAAAAAAGGCAAATGTGAAAAACAATAAAGATATAATTGCTCCTATTATTAAAGTGATAATAAACACTTTGTGTATATTATTTATTTCCTTACTTCCCCAGTATTGGGCAATAAAGATAGCAAGCCCACTAAAGAAACCAAATTCTATCATAATTAATAGAAATGCGAAGTTGGCACTTACTCCAACTGCTTCAACTGCTAAATTCCCTAAATTTGATACCATAAACATATCAATAATACCAAGTAAACTAGTCATTAATTGTGCTAAAGCAATAGGTGTACCTATCAAGATTGCTTTCCGGATAAAAAATTCATTGCTGTTCTCATCAAGTAAACTATGCGACATTTATTTTAAGTCCTTTAAGAAACTTGTACCATAACTTGCTCTTTTTGTTTTAAAGTTTTCCGATATTGTTGCTCCAATATCTGCAAATGATTCTCGTATTGGTAATGATCCACCTGATATTCCTTTAGAATAAGCTAATAATGGAACATATTCTCTTGTATGATCTGTTCCAGGTGCAGTTGGGTCATTACCATGATCTGCTGTAATTATAATTAAATCATCTTTATGCATCTTTTCCATTAATTCACCTAGTTGAACATCAAATTCTTCTAAAGACTTCTTATAACCAATTGGATCTCTTCTATGGCCAAATAAGGCATCAAAGTCAACTAAATTGATATATGCTAGTCCTAGAAAGGCTTTATCAGCATATTTAATATAGTTTTCCATGCCATGGGCATTCGATTTTTGTTTATAATATTCTGTGATTCCCTCAGAATCATATATATCAACTATTTTACCAAACGAAACAACATCATATCCTGCCTCTTTTAAATGAACTAAAGCAGTATCTTCAAATGGTTTCAAGGCATAATCATGTCTGTTTGGTGTTCTTTTGAATTCACCGATTTTATTTCCAAGGAATGGTCTAGCAATTATTCTTCCAACTTTCCATTCTTCTTTCATTGTTAATTCTCTTGCGATTTCACAAGCTTTATAAAGTTCATCAAGACCTACTTTTTCTTCATGTGCTGCGATTTGAAGAACGCTATCAGCAGATGTATAAACAATTAAATCTCCTGTTTCTAGTTGATGTTCTCCATATTCATCTAAAATTACAGTACCACTGCTTGCTTTATTACCAACTACTTTACGACCAGTTCTTCTTTCAAGCTCGTCAATTAGCTCCTTAGGAAAACCTGTTTCAGTAAAAGTAATAAATGGTGAAACTATTTTTAGTCCCATAATTTCCCAGTGACCTGTCAAAGTATCTTTTCCAACACTCATTTCTTTCATTTTTGAGTAATACCCTGTTGGATTTTCGTTTTTACTTACCCCTGCAATATCGGTCAAGTTTCCGTAACCTAATTTTTGCATATTAGGTAGGTATAAAGGTCCAGCTGCCTCACCTATATGTTTGATTGTATTTGAGCCTTCATCACCATATTTTGCTGCATCTGGCAGGGCTCCACATCCTACACTGTCAATTACTATTAAAAATATTCTTTTAAACATTATAATTCCTCCTCGTTTTTTGCACGAGGATGAAATTCCTCGTAAACACTTTTTAATTTCTTTTTACTTATGTGTGTATAAATTTGAGTAGTTGATATATCTTCATGCCCTAGTAATTCCTGCACCATTCTTAGATTCACTCCATTTTCAAGTAAATGAGAAGCAAAACTATGTCTTAGGGTATGAGGGCTTACATCTTTTGTAATACCAGCCTTTAAAGCTAACTTCTTTAATACTTTATAGAAACCAACTCGGCTGATTGAAGAACCTCTACTGTTAACAAAAACAATGTCACCAGGTATTTTTTTAAGTTTTGGTCTTCCCTTATCCAAATATCTTCTTAATGAATATCTTCCTTCTTCTCCTAATGGAACAATTCTTTCTTTGTTCCCTTTTCCAAGAACATTTAAGAATCCCATATTTAAATGTAAATCGCCTAGTTTAATACCAATTAGTTCTGAAATCCTAAGCCCACTTCCGTAAAGCAGCTCAAGCATGGCTCTATTTCTAAGTTCAAGTGGTTCATCACCGTCAGCCGCTATCATCAGTGCTTCAACTTCTTCTACAGATAGTATTTGAGGCAACCTTTGTTCTTTTTTAGGTAAACTTACTCCAAGAGACACGTTGCTAGTAATCAATTTCTCTAATAGAAGATATTTATGAAATGATCTAACTGCACTCATTTTCCTAGAGATGCTAGAAGCAGTGTTATGTTTTCTCTTCAATCTTCCAATGAAATTACGAATATGTTGTTTTGTAATCTTTTCGGGGTCATTTAACATGTAATTTTTAACTAAAAACTCAATATATTCTACTAAATCTGACATATATGATTTGATTGAGTTTTCACTTAAACCTTTCGTTATTTTTAAATAATACTCATATTCTTTAAGTAATCTTTTTAACATGGTTTCCCCTCCTAAAAGATTGAAAAGACTATGTTTCCAAGTAAAAGTCCTTTTCTTGTGAAGAACAATTGATCTTCTTCGATTTTTAGTAACTTCTTATCAATAAAATCATTGATTTCAGGGTATATATTAAGTAAATCTATATTGAATTTCTTGTTTACATGAATTATGTTAACTCCTTTTAATAAACGTAGTCCCATTATTAATTCTTCTCTTAATGGTTCGATTTCATGTGTTTCTCTATGGGGATATCCATCTTCTTTAAGCGATTTTATATACCCATTAACACTTCTGATATTTGAAAATCTTTTACCATTATAAAGAGAATGTGATCCACTACCAAGTCCTAAATAGTCTTTATTTTCCCAATAAACTTTATTATGAATAGATTCATAACCGAATTTTGAAAAATTACTAATCTCATAGTGATTCAACTTGTTTTTTGTTAGTACATCTATCACTCTATTATACATTATTGCTTCAATATCTTCATCATTCATGCTTATGAGTTTTTTTCGATATAAATAGTGTAATTTTGTCTTCTCTTCAAGAATTAAAGAATAATAGGATATATGTTTGATTGGTAATTTTAATACTTCTTGTAAATCAATTTCTAATTCTTCTTCTGTTTGGTTGATTAAAGAAAACATTAGGTCAACATTGATATTATTAATACCACATTCAATAAGGTTATTAATGCCATTTACAACGTCAATTTTGTTATGAGTTCTTCCTAAAAACTTTAGATGATTTTCATTAAATGTTTGAACCCCAATACTTACTCTATTAATTCCATGTTTTTTTATGAGTTTAGAAAATTCTAGAGAAATATCATTAGGATTAGTTTCAATCGTAAACTCGACTAATTGTTTTACATTGATTAACTCATGAATTTTATTGAAAAGTAGTTCTAAAAGTTCACTTGGTAAACTAGAAGGTGTTCCACCACCAATGTAAATTGTTTTTAAGTCATTATATTCATATTTGTGATTATCTAATTCCATTATTAGGGAATCTATGTACTTTTTCTTCTTGTCAAAGGATGCGATTTCTTTATGAAAATCGCAGTACGTACACACTTTATCACAAAATGGTATATGGATATAAATAGCAGTTAACATAATCACACCTCGTAAACTATTCTATCACATAAATCGCTATTTATGGAGATAATTTTCTTAAAAATGTGATATTTTTATATTTATATTTTGCGAATAATTCTTCATACTACTCTCACAGCATTTTCATTTGGATAACATATTATATTGATATAATATTTTTATAAAAGTTAAAGGAGGTTAAAAAAATGAAAAAGATATTATCAATTGGATTAACTTTGTTACTTATATCTGGACTTTCAGCATGTAGTGATGAGGATTATCTTGAAACAATAAGTGATACTGCAGATAATAATGAAGAAATTTTGATTAGTGATACAGACAACAATATGATACCACTACTTGAAGATTTAACTTGGGGAGCAAGTGCTGCTTTAAGTTCACAAGTATTAAGTTTAGAAGACATGTTGTTATATGCTATTCAAGACGAATATTCAGCTAGAGCAGAATATGAGTATATAATAAGTAACTTTGATATAACAAAACCTTTCACAAATATAATAAAAGCTGAAAACACACACGTTGATTTACTATTACCCCTATTTGATATTTATGAACTTACTGTTCCAGATGACACTGCAACTGATCATTTGATTGAGATTGAAAGCATATATGAAGCTTTTGAAACGGGAGTTTATGCTGAAATTCTGAATATTGACATGTACAACTACTTTTTGGAAGGTGATCTACCTGAGGATATTAAAGCAGTTTTTATATCTTTACGAGATGCTTCGATGAACCATCTAGATGCATTTGAAAAAAATCTAGCTAAACTACAATAAGTTATTTTAGTATAAGAAAAGCCCTAAATAGGCAATGTCATTAAGTTAAGAAAAGTTATTTTAATTTACAACAAAACAAAACATAAAAACAAGAAAATCATTGGATTTTCTTGTTTTTATAGTTATCAAGCAGGCTAAAAGACTGAATTCAGGAAATTCAGTAATTTAAATTACAAAATAAAGTTAATTATGATACTCTATAAATGAAGCTTTTGTAGCTCTGAGGTTTAATATTCCTGACAAAGGACCTATTATCACGAATAACTGAGAGATATCTACTAATTAAGGCTTCGACGTTGATTAAGGTAGTATTAAAAAGTCTAAGAAACTGGCGGCAGACATGAACAGCCATAACAAAATTGATTTGATAATCGTGCTTTGAACCACGACTCATAAATATCGTATTTTGAACAATAGACTTACAGAAATTATGCAAGGTGAGATGTGCAAAGATTTCTTGAATAATACTATCTTTTTTCTTTGCGTGAAAGTTTATTAGACCACCACTGTACTTCAGTTCTCTAAATGATGTTTCAATACCCCAACGAAGTTTATACAAATATTTTAAATCCTCCGAGGATAAATCATCAAATAGATTCGTAATCAAGCATTGATAACGGCCGTCATTAAGGCGAATACGCACAACTCTAAAAGTAAAAGAACAAACGGGATTTTCTTCACTAGAAAAGTCAAAACGAGCAATCGAAGGAGAAAACCTATAATTAGGTAAAGATTTATAAGTCTTTCTCTGATAGTTAGAGATGTTTACAGTAATAGTCCTATCAAACTCTTTATCAGGCAAGTTAAACCCTGATAAAATCCCATTACTATGAATATCTTTTACTCTCATTACATAGTTTGAATTAACGTTTTCAACATGAGCAAAAACATTATAACTTTCGTAACCTCTATCAAGTATAACAATAGATTTATCAGGAATATTAGGCAACATGGCAATAAAGGCACCACGCTCATCCTGAAGATTGGTAGGTTGAATAACGGCATCAGTATAGATATAATTATTCAAATCATATAGAGCAGAAAGAACAAGAGCATTATGACCCTTTGTATTACTTTGTCCAACGAATGTTTCAGAATCGTTAGGATTTCTAAACATATTAAGTCTAGTTCCATCAACAGCCAGCAAATTATATCCTCGATAC